>Ga0160427_10000409_pt1 | contig 26444 bp, 17 predicted proteins | sample SolpanmetagenomL_FD_108194 | JGI IMG/M metagenome (GOLD analysis project Ga0160427, IMG submission 108194) | Solar panel surface microbial communities from Lawrence Berkeley National Laboratory, California, USA - L | ecosystem: Engineered > Built environment > Solar panel > Unclassified ...
CCTGGTTTCTCCGTCGACACTGACTTTGACCAGAAGTGGCCCTCAACTGGTGTCACTCGATACTACACACTCACCATCACCAATACCACCTGCAACCCCGATGGTGGATCTCCCGGTCGTCGCTGCATGCTCATCAACAACCAGTTCCCCGGTCCTCTCATCCGTGCCAACTGGGGTGACAACCTCCAGATTACTGTCAACAACAACATGAAGTCCAACGGTACCTCCATCCATTGGCACGGTCTTCGCCAGCTGTCTTCTACTTCCATGGACGGTGTCAACGGTATCACCGAGTGTGCTCTCGCTCCTGGTAACTCCAAGATCTACAAGATCCAAGCTACCCAGTTCGGTACTTCATGGTACCATTCTCACCACGCCGCTCAGTACGGTGAGGGTGTTGTTGGTCCTATCATCATCGACGGTCCTACCTCAGACAACTGGGACATTGACTTGGGCCCATTGGCTATTCAGGATTGGTTCTACATGTCTGCCCAGGACGCGGATATCGCTATCCTTGCTGGTCTCAACTCCCAGCCTCCAGGACCTGGACCTTCTGCCAACAACATCCTGCTCAACGGTACCAACATGAACCCCGCCGGTACCTCTGGCAAGTATCTCAACTTCAAGGTTCAAAAGGGCAAGAAGCACCTTCTCCGTCTCATCAACATGTCTGTTGACAACACCATCCGTGTCTCTGTTGACGGTCACCCACTTGAGATCATCACCTCCGACTTCGTCCCCGTCAAGCCCATCTTCATGGACTCTGTCTTGGTCAACGTCGGTCAGCGATACGAAGTCATCATCAACGCTAACCAGTCCGCTGGCAACTACTGGCTCCGTGCTGAGGCCGAGTCTACCGGCTGTTTCTCCTTCAACGAGGGTACTGGTTACGCCATTATGACCTACCAGGGACAAAAGGTTGCCACTCCTGCCACCAAGTCTACTTACACCAACGGTGGTAACTGCAACGAGCCTTCTCCTCTTACCCCTTGGGTCCCCAACACTGTCGGTAACTCCACCAACTTCCTCACCCAAGTCGCTACGCTACCCATTGGTCTCGGTCTTCCAGGCGTCCCCGAGGGTGTTCAGGGCATTCCTGGTAACCCTTACACCTACACTGATGGTAACGTCGTTGTCTGGGGTATCAACGCTACCTCTATGGATGTCAACTGGGGCAAGCCTGTTCTTCAATACGTTATGGACAAGAACAACACCTTCCCTCGCACTGAGAACTTGATCGAGCTTGCCTACGAGGGTGAGTGGACCTACTGGATCATTCAGAACTTGATCTTCGCCGGTGCACCACCACCACCCCACCCAATCCATCTCCACGGCGTAGGTTTATACCATTCACACTACTCATATCTGAACCATACTAACATAGATCTTTAGCACGATTTCTACGTCCTCGGCTCAGGTGTTGGTCAATGGGACAACTCCTTCGCTCAAGGTCTTACCTTCAACAACCCCACTCGTCGTGACACCGCCACCCTTCCCGGTAACGGATGGTTGGCCCTTGCCTTCCCTACTGACAACCCGGGTGCTTGGTTGATGCACTGTGAGTCATACATTCCTGTTTTCATGTCAAAGAAGGACCATAAGCTAATTCTCAACAGGTCACATCGCATGGCACATTTCTGAGGGTCTCGGCATCCAATTCCTTGAGGCTGCCTCTTCCATCGCCAACCTTCCCCAAGCTGGTGACGCTTGGTCTCAGCAGTGCACAAGCTGGAACAACTACTGGAAGAACACCCCCTGGCAGAAGTTCGGCTCTGGATTGTAAGCGTTTCGCTTTACTTTTCAGTTGCCTCTTGTTTAGCTGGTTGTTCTTTTCCTTTTTTCAGTTGTTTTCGCTCTCTCTACCTCTCGCGCCACATTTGCAGGCCGCTGTCCTCTCATCATCTAAAGTCATACTTCCTGGGCGTTTACAAATGATATGGGTCAAAGGGGGTGGTAAATGGATGGATATCTATACCATCTATTGGGCGTTTCTACTCTACAGTATAGTAGCGGCATTTTCTATCTCTCTTGGATGATACTACCCAAACAGTTAACTACCTTGTAAATATTTCACATACGAAAATTTCAAATCCATAAAATTTTTTTGATCAAACAGGCTTTTGCTGCTCTCTGCAATTTCTGGTTCCATGTTTACCTTGTCATTTCGCATGTTCATTGTACCTGATACTTTTACGCCCTTATCCGGACCCCTGCAGCCGCCTCGTGCGGAGTCCGTGCTTGTGGCGTGCATTAGCTTTTTGGTTAAAATTTGGGCACGATCTCGGTATCCTTTGCCGGATCTCCACGCCAATCCGAACCTGAAAGCCTCAATAAGCCACTTCGGAGGACCACAACAGTGAGTCTAGGATCACAACAAACCTTGGGAAGGGGACCATGTGTTTTCAGTAACGCGGCCATACCCGAGCATAAAGACCATTATTTTTTGTTTGTGTTGTGTTTTGTGGAAAGAGAAGTTCTTGCTAAGAGATATGAGTGAGAGTCGTGCCGCCTTTTCCGGGCATGCTAACATTTGTCTTGCCATTCGACCTGCCTGCCCAAGTTATACCTTACCTGCTTACCTGCTTGGCTAATGGGCTTGGTTTGGTAGTCTGCATAGAATGGTGGTACAGCATAAGGAGTTGGTGCAGCAGAGAAGCTAGACAAGGTATACCATACCATGCTGATTCTGAAAATAGACATGCGCAAGGTAGGTAAGCTGCAAGGATTGCATAGTTGAGAAGGAGGGCATCATGCATGTTTGCTGGAATTTCTCGTTCTTTCTTATCATACCACATTCATGACACAGTTCTTGCTTGCTCACTTACTTGCACGCTTGCTTTTGAGCACATTACAGTATGCGCGAGCGAGCAATATACAAAGTAACAATATCACAACATCTCTTGAACCGCACAAGTAAACAATATCGTCACGAAACATACATGTATATGTTATCTTGTGGTAGGGATGGAGGGGTATGGATGCAACTATATAGTAACATATGTTCTCTATCATGCGAAACAACTTGCTCATTCCTATTCGGAGCTTACTGAGCAAGTTTTGAGGAGGAAACGGTTTCATGATGGATTCACTAGACGGTGTGGTAAGGTGAAAGTGTGCTCAATCTTAGTGCGAATGTAAGGCAGACTGGGGTCTGCTCGTGCGTGAGACATCCTGCTCGGTGTCTTAAAGAAGAGTTTTTTGTTATATAGGTAGGTTGGCAGATTTTGCTGATATTCATCTCCGAGATATGCATTATGCACTCTATAATATCTGCAATAACATTACTACCGTTCCTTGTCCTGCCAATCCCTCCATGCAGCCCCGAGCATCACCAGAAAACATTGCCCTTCCGGATTGATCTCGCCCTTCTCCAGTGGCGTCCTCCTTCTATGATCGGTGGATTGACATGTCGGCCACGAGATTCCATTTCCACCATCTACACACTTCGCCACCGCTTTCCTCTTCTCTTCAGCCCACTTGACATACGTCGATCGTGAGTGGAAGTCTCTCGGTGCCAAAGCTGTCATTCTGTACACCACACTTGCCAACAATGCCGTCCCTGCTGTTTCGGGGAAGTAGGAGGGGTCATTAGCAAGGTAATTCCGCAATAGACCTGTGCCTTCACCTCCATCGTCCGTGCGCATTGCGCCGTCAAGGATCTCCGTGATCCAGGATGTCAGATTCTCCTCAGCGTGTTTCAGTTCCCCTTGGAATTCTGACAACAGAAGGTTTGGTGCTGGAAAATGAATAAGCACAACCAGCACTCGCGCCATCCCTGCAGCAGCCCATCCGCAGCTCGTACTCCAGAAACCTTTGTCCTCATTCATCTCGCCTTCGATATGCCGCCATAATCCGCGACTTGGGCTATCTTGGTCGTTATCAATGAGTAGTTCACGATACAGCTCACACTGCTTGACTGCTTCGTGTAACAAGCGGACATCGTGAAAGGCGACAGCTGCATACGCCAGAAACGGCGGAAGCATGTATACGAAATCAGCCCACGCTTCTGAGACGTCTGTCCGATGTGATATGGCGCCATTGGACAGACGGGGCGCGGTGTGTAGAACAAAATCCACCTGTCTGCGTGCTGCATTCAAGTAGTGTGGATTAGATTGGCCAAGAAGCAGTGCGGAAACACCAAGGTTGCAGGGGTCAGCTACGCCTATTTTGTCTGCTGTTAAGAGAGTCGGACCAGTTGTGGAAATGTGCTTCGAAGCGTATGCAAGCGATGGGATGGTTCGAGGATTGGAGATGTGTGGGACGTGGCCGGATGGAAGTGGGTTTGGTGAGAAGATTGAGAGCTCGGCTGAGTAGTGCTCGAGAAGAGCTTGTGCTGTAGTACCGTATTCCCAGCTATGTTTCGATGTGAGCTCAGCGCGATCTAGGGCGGCTTCTACCGGATAATCCAGGATTGCGGTCTGATGGTGCCATGACGCCGATGTACTGCTTGGAGACAGGTGCTTACTTCTCGGTTCTCAGTGCTCTGGCAAATGTCCATGTTGGCAGCAGGGTACAGTATAGTGTTTAGTAAATTTGACTTTGTCACTTTTCATGTTCAAGTTCAGCCTTCAGTTGCCACTGTTGATGCTTTCTTATTCTTCTTGGTCTTCTTCTTATCCTTCCGGCCAGCAGGTTCGCTAGCCTCAGTAGTGTCTGCAGATGCTTCGCCAGAACCAGCTTTCTCCTTCAATTTCTTGCTGTTGCTCTTTTTCTTCTTCTTGACTTCTTCATTAGTGTCGTCAGACATGTGCTTGTCCTTTTTCCTCCTCTTAATCTTGCTAGCTTCTTCTGTACTGTGCACAACCGATATATCGATACCCGAGTCCAAGACAGAATCTCGCATTTCTACATTCTTGCTGGGGTCGCTACTAACAGCATCGTCTTCGACCTGCATATTTTGGATGTCCATCTGATCCTTCTTCTTCTCCTTCTTGCCCCTCTTATCTTTCTTGTCCTTTTTATCCTTCTTCTCCTTCCTTGCTTTCTTCGAGCTGCTTTCATCTTCTTCCCGGACTTCTGCCTTTCGCTTCTTAGGTCGGGCTGCATTCGTCTCCTCTTTCTCAAGTCCAAGTACAATCCCCGGCGCTACTGTAGATTGTGACAACCGTCGTTGCGCCATCGTCTGAGGATCCTCCGCCATAGGTTTCGTGTCTGAGAATGCTTTGCCGTAGAGGAAATCGTCCTTCTTGATTGTGCTTTCGAGCGTCTCGGCATGAACGAAGTTTGTGTAGAGGTTGCCGTATTTGAACCCTTTGAGCCGGGGCAGATCGACTGGCTTGGCCTGGGAAGAAGGTCAGCATTCAAGTATCAGTTTGTTCTGGCGAAAACATACAATTTGAATCTTCATAGCACCTTTCAAGCTTTTATCGAAACTGTCCATCCACCATTGATTGCCAAAGTCATTTTTCTTAGTCCCCAGGCCAGCTAGGTCGACTTTGTGCGTGACTAGAAGTGGCCGTGATAGTCCTCTATTTGTTGTATCGAGAGAGTGGCCTTCTCCTCGCCAACCTTGGCCTTTCAGATAGCCGGATGCATTCATTCTGGCTGTGATCACAAGCTGATAGACACCACAGCTACTATGGTTGTAACATGTTAAAGGATAATGGACGATGTTGTTATCGTCAATAACTTTTTCTGTTGCGTCAAGGGCAGATGCAGGGTCCACATACGAAGAAACTCTAGATTAGCCTTACAGCTTCGCATGTGTTTCAGGTTGAGACCTAGCCACCAGATATCATCGGATACAGATTCTGGTCTCCATGCTTAGCGCCATTTTGCGACTTTACAAAGGCTAGTAGTAGAAAATGTTACATCCAGGAACTCTACCTGGCACTAAAGCGTGCACTAAAGCCTGCAAGAACCCCAAAGCCTTCTCGATTTGTCAAAGGATTGATAAGAAACATCGCTCGATAGCATTGGGAAAGTGAAATCTTGAGAGTTGTGTACTCCGGGCGCAATCCCATAATCATCAATCAAAGTATGCGCGGAAGGCAGGTATCCTAATGTTGTTGTCGATACAACCGAATGTTGTGACAAACGAGCGCAGCCTTTAAGAGCGATCCTTGGTAGTGCGAAAAGTATCACAATATAATCGCTCGGTCTTCAAGTGACATTTTGAAGGCAACACGACCTCGCCATGAGCTCCTAGATTGCCTTTGACTCGACTTTTTCGAGTACTCAAAATGACGTCCTCAACCTGAAACAAGTGTGGATGAACTTGAAACTTACAACACGGCTCTTCGCTCTGAGCGTACTGGTCACAACAAACACATTTTAACACGTCCACGTCGCGCTCACGATATCTCTTCTTCTTCCATATTTGCTTCTTCACCTCCACTTCTTACTACTTTCATTCCATTTCCCCTCCATCATCTTCCGTCCTTCTTGTTTGTTACCTCCATTGAGCAAACACAGCACTCGGGCTCGATGGCGGGCTCCACCGTGCGCACCAGCTTCGGCTATAACAAGTCCACTCCAACTTCAAGTCCTCGGTCATCACCACCCTCAACCTTGTCCTCCGGCAAGTCACGTCTACCTGTCTACAGCCGATCCAACTCGAGCACTCCCCATCGCCCAATCTCAGGCCCAACTACAGCTACGCGTATCAACTTGACTCCAATCATCAACAACAGAACTCCCTCACCTCATCCCACTCCTGATGAAGGTCCTCAAGTCAAAGTCGTATATGGACGTGTTGATGTGAGTAGCAAGCACTATTGTGAACTTACGTGATTGTATCTGACTTGTTGCAGGACAAGCCTCCAACACCTCCCACCGAACCATCATCTGACGCGTCACCCAAGGACGACTTGCATGTAAAGCAGGACACCAAAGTGGAACATGGCTCCAGCAGATCCCGAAGTTCATTGGAAGAATTGGAAGAAGAGTCAGACGAAACATCTATTCTCAGTCGAGATCCTGATCGCGTCGTCAAATCTCGAGGTGCGTTGCGAACATGACTTTCCTTGAATTCTAGCTAACGTTTGACGAACAGCCCCGAACACTACCATCACCCTTACGCCTTGTAGCCCGACCAAATCTATTGGCAAGGCTCAAAGCTGTGAGAATAGGAAGATTTCATTCGAAGACAGGAAGACCTCCCTTGATGTAAGTCACGAATGCGACGTCTTCTCTCCTCTACCAAATTATCTAAACTAATACACACTAGTCTACCACTTACAATGCTCGTGCTGCTCAAGTCAACTTCTCTCATCCAGGCAGGGCTAAAGGAGGAAGGAACTCTATCGAAAGCGTCAGTAGCCACAGTATTACCCACAGCACCTCTGGGTCTGACAATACTACGGTGCCATCGTCCACTACACCCAGCTCGAACTTTGGCTTTCCTCCTAGGACTACCTCACGTCAAGCTTTGTTCGATCTACCTGTCGAGCTGCCCGCCGACTCCGCCAATGTGAAGAGCACGGAGAAGGGTGACAGAGAAACCCCACCTTCTTCCTTCAAGCTTGCGCGAACCACCAATGCTGACACAAACGATGATGCCTATCGCACTGTTCGTCTCTCGCTTCGTCCAGATTCTGCACAATCAATTCTAGGTCCCACTCTACGCGTTTCTGAGCACGCCGAGGGCTTGCTCCGAGGACAAGATGACCGCCCAACCGCTGGTCGCCTGCGTATGCCTAGTTTTGGCACAACCTCATCTGATGAGTCGACCATTGCCAAAAAGGCAGTGGCATCTGCTCGAACTGCTGCCATTCGGGGACTCAAAGAGAAAATGAAGTCTTCCAACAGTGAATTCCAGAATGTCGATTTCGATATTGTTGGCCGTCGGGCTTTCAGTGACAAGCGCGTTCTGGACAGTCGCAGTTCTTCCATGACCAGCATTCTTCGTCATCGGCAGGCGCGTCATGTTTCCTCAAGCACTTCCGAAGGTGGTGTAGACATGAAAGACGATATCAAGACAACCGCTATCAACAACAAGCACAGCATCTTGCGTGATCGTCGCCCTTCGCCACACACTGCATTACTCTTCAACCGTGCTCTGACGTCGAGCAATGATATCCAGCCAAGCACTCCGAGAACTCTTGTCAAGTCGAAGACCTCGCCGAATCTTGTTGATCGTGCTTCGGCTTCTCCTGGCACTCCACCTGATCCGCCACCCAAAGACACTCCGAAGACAACTGAAGAACGCATTCGTAGCTTGAGTCCAAGCAAGCATCTTCCTCGTCGCGCATTGAAGTCGCCCCCACCACCTCCTCCAGGGATGGCACTCACCGGGCTTCGTCCAGCCAAGCAGCATGTCCAAAAGAAGTTGTCCATTTCGCGTCCTTCAGCCTTTGTTGAGAGTTGGAGTAGCCCCATTCCCAGTCACGACCCTAAAGGTTTCAACCCTGTCAACCAATTCTCTTCATCCACGCAATCTCATGTACCAGCTCCTGCTGTGATATCATCGCAAATGGGGGATGCTTGTCAAGAAAAGTCAACCTTGCGCAAATCGATGGAGGCTAGTGAACAGAAGAAGGTAATTCAATCATCACTATCCTCCCCCCTGCCACATTGTCTAACCAGCTCCATCTAGCACCCTCACTCGACTTCCCGTCCACGTCTCATCGCATCAAACATTCGCAACCTCTTCCAGCGTCGTTCCAACAATGAAATCACCCCAAACGCCACCAAAATTTACACCCCAACCACTTCCCCAGCATCGACTCAACTTGCTTGGACGCCCACTATGAGCTCTCCAAGCAAGTCCACTGCTACATCACGCCTCAAAGCTCGTGTCCATCTCAGTACTCCACCCACTGGCACTCGTCCTCCCACTCGCGGCAAACCTTTGATCAGTCCTTCTGCCCTTAATGCCTACAACCCAATGAACACAAACGACGATGTCTTGATACGTGGTACGAACATGGCTATGCATCTTACTAGATTTGGGTCATCCTCTTGCCCTCAAGGCAGTGGCGGAATGAGCAAGGAGACAGCACTCACTCTCGCGCAAGCACTTGTTACAACAATCACTGCGACAAGGGATGCACAGGCTGCTTCGATTGGTGCGAGTGCCAGAGCTGATGAAGCGAAGATTGCGTATGAAGGTGCGAGGGAGGGAGTTGCTGAGTGTGTGAAGTTGGTTGAGAAAATTTCTTGCTTGAAGCGCAGGCTATGATGTGAGCAGTAGTGACATACGCGCAATACTACGAGATGGACGAGGTGCTGTGGCGGAGATGCTGGACTTGGACTTGGCTAAACTTGCTTGATTTGGATCGATTTTTCTCTTCACTTTTCACTTTTTCTTGCAAGATTGCAGCTTAAATTGAGCAAGCACACATAGTGATGATGCAAACACAGTGACAATGTGAACATAGTAATAATGCAAATGTATACTCCAGGACGAGCGCTCACTTCTATCCTTCCTGTGCTAATCGACTTTGAGTCTACGGACTATACTAGTTCACTTACACTCTCCCGGACTAGCCTAAACTAGTTCGAATGTCGATGTCCGATTTCGATACTACTAGTGTGAGGAATGCTAGAGTACTTTAGTATTAGCCTGAGCCCCTCCACCCTGCCGCACTCTTAATGAGGTAGGGCCATGGATGGGTGCCCATCAAAGTACGAATTCAGCTAATCCTAGGTTGTGAAGATGACTGCTCAACGACTAGGTATACATGTGATGGACACTCAATTTGGAAACGGGGTAGGAGGGGAGCTCAGTATGGCTCGGCACGAATGGGGAAGCCCAGCATCGTTAACAAGCATCGCAATGAGTAGAATGGATCAGAGTGTGTCTGAATCTCACATACATCTAATGTACGGCAATAAGTGCAGCTGTGTTACATCTGGCTCTCAAACACTCAGGAAGGGACAGAGGAAGATCAAAGTAAGACAGCGGAGACGATGAGACGATTCATAATCATTTGGTTCGTGGGATTATACTTCATTCAAGAGTGTGATTGATTCATCGCTGACATTTTTCTCATCATTCGCTTCCTACTGGCAGACTGACATCAGATGTGTAGTGCGCCCTCAACCTTCCCACTCCTCCTCGAACCATATCCAATCTGTCCACCGTGGCTCTGCACCCTCAATCAAAAGAGTCCAAGCTTCCTCTGCTTCATATTCTTAACATCAATATTCCTCCACCCCGCCGTCGCCCCAATCATAACCACATAAAAGCACGTCGCCGTAATCAGCATAATTCTCTGCGTCTCCGCATAACTCAAATTAATCGCATCCCTCTCGGGCGTCCCAACCTTATAACTCGCCTGCACCACCAAACTCCCATAAATACCCTCGAAATCCCCCTTCGCACTCTCCGGCAGATTCTTCATCAGCTTTTTGGGGAAGATGCCAGTCCACATGGCAGCAGCAATGGTGGAGCCGACGCTGGACGCAATGCTGATGACCAAGCCCTCGATAGCTAGGACAGCGGGCACGTTTTGCTGCGACGACACGGCCATGACGGTCATTTGCTCGGCGATGACGAGGGTGCCGCCGCCAAAGGCGATGAAGAGTTGGCACATGACTATGTACCCGATGTTGACGTTAGGCTGGCGGAAGGCAATCATGCACGCGACGCCGAGCATGGTCATTGGCGCCCCGAAGAAGAGGGCGTAGTACTTGATTTTACCGTAGTAGCGGAGCAGTGCGCCGACGACTATGGCAGTGAAGCAGGACCCAAGGGTGTAAATGTTCCCTATGTAGGAGGCTGCTGTGATAGACTGGTTAAAGAGAACGATGTTGAGGGAGTAGAAGTACGAGTCCCAGATGTACCAGCCTGTGTACAGACAGGCGGCCATGACGAAGGTGAAGAAGACGGTGCGGTCTTGGAGGAGCTCGATGGGGATGAATTTGGTTGGTGCAATGTATTTCTCATAGAAGATGAAGGCGATGACGAGGAGGACGCCGATGACGATGAAGGAGATGATGAGAGGGGAGCCGAAGCCGGCCGGTTGGTAGGAGTAGATGCTGAAGCTGAGGAGGAAGAGGGAGAGACCAGTGGTGAGGATGAGGAGGCCGATGACATCGAACTCTTTGGCGTAGTGGATGAGAGTCTGTGAGAGAGTTCCGTGAGATGGCTTGGCGGGAACGAGACCACGTCGGTTCGCTTCAGCTTGCAAGGTATACATGAGAATGAGGAGAGGCGCGCAGGCAACAGGCATAATAATAGCAAAGATACCAAAACCCCAGCGGAATCCAATAGTCGCCAGAATGCGGTTCGCCGTCGGTCCCGTGCACCAAGTCGTAATAAGCCAAGGAGACGAAGTAAAGCCAATCATCAAGGCACGAGACCTCAGAGCGGTAGTATCGGCGATGAAAATGGTAAGACTGAAGGATATGCCAAGGTAACCAACCCAAAAGAAGACTTGCGCAGCACAATACGTCTTGACATCATTACAAGCAGCCATCATGATGAGACCAAGAGTGAACGAGCTGACCATAACCAGAAGACCTTGAGGACGACCCCAGATGTCAATGATCTTGCAATAGGGCAGCTTGAACAGACCAGAGATGAGCTGAGAGATGATACCAGTGGTAGCAGTGAGAGAGTGTAGTTGGAATGAGCTCGTCACGTAGGGCGTGAGTGTACCGACGACGCCAGAAGAGAAGGTGAGCGTGAATTCGATGAGCCAGACACTGTTGCATATCACCATCAGTACTGCGTGAAGTAAAATGGGTAATATTTCAAACTTACAAAGCAAAAGCAAGTATCAAATGGTTCCTAGTCCAAACTTGTGTCATAGCCTGAGCCATCTGAACACCATGTTGGAACCTCTCGTCGACCTTGTCGAGGTCGTCATCGCTGCCCAGTCTGGATCCAGATTGTGACTCTGGGTAAACGTTCACACCAGCAGTCTTGGAGTCAGAAGCAGCAGGTGACGCCTCAACATCACCCGTGGTCACTTTGACACCGTCTTTGGACTCCATGGTGTCTTTCGCAACTTCATGGGCAACGATAGCTTCGGTGGCAGCAAAGGGAGATCCTTTGAAGCGCAACATCTTTGAAGATGTATGGAACAGGGCTGTGAAGAGAAGAGAAGAGGTGGTGGTGAGGGAGTAATCAGTGGTAGATGAAAAAGATAAAAAGAAAGATGAAGAGATGAGATGGGAGAGATTAAAAGGAAATCGTGCGGCCGAGCATCGGATCTGTTCCGTACAACGGAGGGTCCATTTGGCTGCAAGTGCCCCTCTTCTCGACGTGCGTTATCAGCTTGGCTTCAAGACATGCTAGCCTCCAGGCAGAAAGCGTGCGAGCTGAAGGTTGTATGCCAAGCACGTTGAGATGGATCTGATAACTTTAGATCATCAGCCACGGTGGGCTATGCTCAATTGAACCTAGCAGTCCGCGGTTGAGTCGTGTATGCCAAGCTACAAACTCGACGACCGCGGCGGCTGCTATCTAGTCATCTACACCAATACATCGCCAATGCGTCTAGGCGCTTGCCTTGAGCTATTATTATTGGGCTTGGTGGTCAAAGACTTTTCGTCTAGTTCTGAGGTTCTTCCACAACCCGATATCGGCCTATAGCTACCTTCAACCATCAAGTGATGGAAAAGCTCTTCATTTGAGCTAAATGTGGAAGAGGTGCTTCAATGCTCGGAGTTCAGCCTCGGCCAGCTAGCTTCTCCGTTCTTTCAAGGCCTTCGTAACGGATCTGGACATACACGAATGAAACAAAAGAAGCATAAATGTATTGAACAATTCATCAAAGGGTATCTATGTACATTTCCAAACTCCATTCATGATGCCGACCCAGCTCTGGCCTGCTCGATATCAGCCTCTCTTACCATCTCAGCACGCTTACTTGCCCTAACACCACCCACACTACCTGCTACAACACCCGAGCCCGCGACCAAAGCAGCAACACTCAAGCCACCTCCCTGAACCTGCCTGCTCTGCCTTGGGTGAGTAATTTTGAACTTCATACTCTGTGTTCTTCCACCTTTATACTTCTTCAAGAACCTCAGATCATTCAAGAACCCTTCCATGTTCCAGCCATGCTTCTGTGCCTCGATATCGAGCTTTTCAGCTCTAATGGCAGCGTTGATGCGCTTACGGGCAAAGTAGCGCTTCAAGAAGGGTGGGATGAGCGCAGCGCACCATGCGTCTGGAATGGCGCGAATGAGGCAGCCAAGGGGCAGAGTGAGGATACCAAGAAGGATAGAGATAGCCCACTCGGCACCTCCTAGACGCTCGACATCCAAGGCAGTACCACCAACGAATACAATCATGATTTGTCCACCGATCATGATTGCGAGAATACCCATAAAGTAGAAGTTCTTCGTGATACCCTCGAAAATATTGAAGCGGTTATCAATACGTCGACAGTTAAAAGCATTGAAGATTTGAAACCAGACAAACATGTTGAAGATTGTGCTGTTCCAGCGGTCAGTGACAGCGGCCTCGGGTGTGCCTGCGGCCTCGGGTGTGCCCGCGAGCCAGCCAAACAGACGTTGAGGACCAGCGAACATGAGAATGAACACGACGACAATCTGGAAGAGGGCCTGGCCGATGATCATCTTCCACATAGCAGGGCTAATGAAAGGAGCATCTTTGCGTTCTGGTTTGCGCTCGAGCAGACTGCGGGTCGGCGAGTCTGTGGCAAGTGCAAGAGCAGCGAGTGTGTCCATGATCAAGTTGAGCCAGAGAAGTTGGACGGCGGAAAGAACTGGCTCGTTCTGATAGAGACCAGAGACGAATGTTGTAAGCACAGCAGTGATATTGACGGTCAATCTATAGTATGTATTAGTAATGTCAATAATTGAAGGTGACGAGACTTCAGCTTACTGGAACTGTACGAATTTCTTGACAGCGTCGTTGATAGTACGTCCCCAAAGCAAAGCTCTGACAATCGAAGCAAAGTTGTCGTCCAAGAGGATAATATCGGAAGCCTCTTTCGCTACCTCTGTACCACTTCCCATAGCGAATCCAACATCAGCCAGCTTGAGTGCTGGAGCATCGTTGGTACCATCACCAGTAACCGCTACAGTCTCGCCCAGTTGCTTGAGAGCTTGAACCAGAATACGTTTGTCTTCAGGCACAGCACGAGCCAAGACACGTAGACGAGGCAGCATGTATTTCATGTCAGCGTCGTTCATCTTTCTGAACTCGTTACCCTCCATGACGATCTCATCCTCGTCGCCACTGATAATACCAGCATCTAGTGCGATAGCCTTTGCAGTTGCGAGATTGTCTCCAGTAACCATACGGACAACGACACCAGCTGTCTTGCAATCCAGCACAGCTTCAGGCACAGAATCACGAAGAGGATCCTGAATACCGACCATGCCAAAGAAAGTCATGTCGCTCATCTGACCGGTTGCAGCACCCGTCTCCTTCTCATTTACAGCAGTGTTATTGCTGCTGACAGGTTCTTCCTCAGAGTCGACGCCCATCTTCGGAAACCATGAAGGCCAAGTAGGATAATCCTTATAAATCAGACAGAGCGTTCTCAAAGATCGTTCGGAATAGCTGTTTTGAAGAGTTTGAATGCTGCTGATCTTGTCAGCTGAGAGCTCCTGGTGTTGTAGACCTTCGGCAGGCTTCGCGAGGAGACGGGTGCACAGCTTGAGAAGAATATCAGGAGCACCTTTGACATAGACACGGTATGACGGAGAGTTGTTGCCACGTGCAGGAAGTTCGACCAAAGTAGCCATGTACTTGTTGGCCGAGTTAAAAGGAAGAGCAGAGACGATGTGGGCCTTGGCTTTCTCTGTGCGCATCGATGTAACGCCGAGGCTTGCTTGGGTAAACTGCAAGAGTGCAACTTCAGTTCTTGAACCACCAAAGACGCCAGATCCTTCAGCGCCTTCTTCAGTAGCGGAAGAGTTGATGATGATCGATTGTTTCAGTAGTTCCTGCACATCAGGGTGAAGGTTGTTGAGATCGAGTTCAGCTTTCGGCGCAGCGGACTCCTCTACGTGAGCGCGAACATCAATGGTGCCATTAGGTTCAACCTTTGCAGCAGTGCCAGTCTTGCCAAAGGCGAAGTCGCCAGCACCACCAAGATTACCAACAACGACGGTCATTTTGTTTTGTGTCAAAGTACCAGTCTTGTCGGAACAGATAGTGGTTGCGTTACCCATTGTTTCGCAAGAACGAAGGAGGCGGACGAGGTTGTTATCCTTGTACATACGGGTTGTTGCGATGGCCAGAGCGAGAGTGACAGCCAGAGGCAAACCTTCAGGAATGGCCACAACGATGATACTGACAGATTCGATGAAAAGAGCCAAGAATTGCTGCCCCTTCTCCGGACCGGAAGCATTGACTAGATCAGTCCTAGTAATACGGACAAGGAACTTGATGAAGGTAGAGAAGAAATATAGCAAAGCTGCGGCAATGGCGAACTTTGCGATGGTTTCTGCCATGGCGTTGAGCTTTGATTGGAGAGGAGTAAGTTCAGTGTCGCCATCCCTTAGAGACATCATAATGCTGCCAAACGTCGAGTGAATACCGACCGCAGTGACCACCATGGTTCCACTGCCATCAATGACCTTGGAGCCGGAGAGTAAAATGGGATCGCCTTGAGTTTTAAGAGTGAGGTTCTCACGGCCAGCAGATTGAATGGCCGAGAAGACATGTGTCATCGTCGTCTTCTTCATGGTATCGATTTCTCCTGTCTGAGCTGATTCATCGGTCTTCACGTTGAAACCTTCCAATAAAAGACCATCAACAGGAAGAATATCACCAGTATTGAATCGCACAACATCACCAACCATTACGTCGTAGATAGAGATCTGATCTTCTTGACCTCCTCGCAAGACAGCCATGTTGCGGTTTTCTCTCTTCTTGTTAAGTTTTGCAAAAGCCTTCTCCTTGTTCCAATCATTGGTAGCACCAACCAAGACGACAATAACGATAGCGACCATGATAGCAACGCCTTCGATCCATTCCAGTGAAGGTCCATCATGCTTAATACCAAGTGTCTGATATAGACCAACAGCCAACGAAACAACAGCAGCAATGGAGAGAATGATGAGAACTTTGTCGTTGAAGGCAATCCAGACTAGCTGAAGGAATGTCTTGCTGTTCTTGTCTGGCAGGATGTTGTTGCCATACTTGGCTATTCGCGCCGAATGATCATTGTTGGTGGACAGACCTTGTTTGAGGTTAGTCTTGAGGCCGTGTTCTATCTGTTCGAGACTGCCAAGTTGCTGGACATGTTCAATGCTTTTGGGACTGGCGATTGCGCAGAGGTGCTCGAGTGAGTATGCTTCGGTGGTCATTTTGAGGGATTTTCGCGAAGAGGCAGGTGTACAAGTTGCGCCGCAAAGCGGGCTGTCGTGCGAAGTAAACAACTGGAGCAGACTGAAACGAATTGGTTGTAGAGATGGAAGGTAAAAAGATTGGTTGACAATGCTGTTGCCAGGTCCTTAGGGTGGGGGCAAGTATATTGTGATGAAGGATAAATTCGGCTTCCACACCGAAGCCTATAAAGAGCTGGATCGTGTAAGTGTAACTTTGTTGTAAATCGGAATGCCAATGTTGTAGGTGTTTATCAGGGAAGGCGCGTTGTTGTTCTTTTTTGATCTGAGCGTTAATAGATGGTATTTCTTGAGGTCTCGCGGAGGTGTAAGAACGAGGATTAACTGCGATTCACAATAAGTGTTTACAGGTCACACGTAGAGGCAGAATGAACATCTATTATATTTCACATAGCAACATACAATATTGCTGCGCCTATCAGCTTGGCCAAAGAGCACTGCCATCCTTGGAGATCTTGGAGCCAAGCTCGAGCGGATACCTGCCCTAGTCATTCCTTATACTTTCACGAAATCGTGATCGGTCACGTACTTGAGGAACTTCACGAGCCCGGGTGTCGTTGTTGAGTTTTCAAAACTCATGTTCGCGTGCACAGCCTCCACCGCCTAGACCTGCCAAGCGAGGAGTTCTACAGTTCTCCAACAGACATCGCTTGGCGATGAAAGAACTCATCATACATACAGTTTCGCCTCTACTTGCCATTTGCCACGAAGCATAAGAAAGCAATCTGGTCGTCTTGAGAAAGAGGCTGTGTGGGTAGTAGAGGTCTTTGAGGCGCAAGAAACCCAATGCCAAGCATCCAACCTCGTAACCCCTTTTCTCTACAACAAGACGAGACTTTTAGCGACGCCACCAACGACAAGAGAGTCTCATTGATCGATGAGCAGAGGACATGATTCAAGGAATGGTACTCGATGTAGCAAGAGGTTGAAAAGCTATTTGCAATATGCGTACCAACAGTGAAATAAGTATACTGGAAGAAACGCCACTACCTTCGTGTTCCTGTGGCAGTATGGTAGCATTTCTCCTCGTCTGAAGCAAATGAAGCATTCCTATCCTACCCCAAGTTCAAAGTTTGTATCTATCACATATACATCTCACGTCGTTGTCAGAACTCGTTGGACATTAATGAGGTGGGAGTAACCTAGGACGGCTATGAAGAGTGCCCATAGACCTTCTAAATTTGACGGATATATCAGATTACAACTATCTTTCGAGGAAGATCCTAGGATATTAGAGAGGGGTATAAGGTGAGTAGCTCGAAGAGAGTTAGGGTATCCTTCACAGCGGTCCTTACCCACGGATTCTGACGACGACGTGCTCTGACTTGGGGTAGGATCTCTTTTTGCGATCTTGCCGGGAAAGTCGGTATTGTCTGAGAGCAGCCATACTGCCACATCTCAGTGCTTGGATGTGGGCCGAGTTGTTGCGGTCCAGCAAATTTCTACATCTGTTACAGATACGCTGGCAATCGTTACCACATCAAGGGACTGTGCCATATAGTGGACTTTTACACCCTCCCGCCTCTGGTTCTGCGTCGTCAATCGCGCGTCTGCCTCCCTGTGCTGCAGTGGCAGCCTGCGTGCGGATCGTCGACTGGTAGAGCAGTAGCACTCTCTTGGCACGCAACTCCTGAAGTTCTGTCAGACTTTGGCACTGAACTGCTGCATCATAACAGACCTGACGTTCTAGTCGGCGCCAACATGCGGCACAGATGGCGCCCGCGCCTGCATCTCAGCCAGTGACGATGCCTTTCAGGATGTTCGGACTCTTTTTGAGAGGTCCCGAGGACGCAACTCTCAGGTCCTGATTGTCAACGGGACACCTGAAATTCTGCCTCACCGCCACCAACTCGAGGACCTAAAAGGGTATGTGCGTAAAAGAATGTCTTTCAAGCCTACCCCATCTCATATATTAGGGTACGTGTTAGGAGAAAAGGTCATGCGAAACCCCTGGGTAGTAATCAATACTATATGTTCGGTTCTGCCCGCCGCTATATCTCTTAGTTCTTGAATCGGGATCTTCCTCATGTCTAGGACGGCTCTATAGCTTACTTCAGGTTGTGGAGACTGCTGTCGGCACCTTTTCATCAAAACTGCTCGCAGGGACACTGAGTTCCGAGACGGGATAGGCGAGAGTCTGATACATTGAGTGTTGATGACTACGGTAGCCATACAGACCGCATCTGACACCCTCCTCTGCTTAGTAAAATCCACGTCAAGACCAACAAATCCACCTCACGCCTCTTCGTGAAATCTGTACACAGCACATGCCCAAACGCCCAAGCTTAAGCCTTGTACTCAAAATCTTATCCTCGCCATTCTGTAAACATATCATCTACTCGATCTATCCTCTTCATTTCCCCGTCAACATCAGCATAGCCTGCTCAAGTGCGTCAAGAACTCCATCCTCCATCAGCTCTCTGCACATCGCCTTCATGTCAACCTGGATCGGTGGTTCTTTCAATCGTGGCAATGTCTTCACAAACTCGGCTATGCCCACTGGCTTCTTAGCTGGCATGGCAGTTGCTGGTGTAGCTGCCGACATGGAGCGCTGTGTTCTTGGAGGCGACGTCTGGATGAGTGTGGACATTTGAGACTGTATGCGTGACGATTCATCAGTCTGATCTGTGACACATGTTGAATGGTCGGTGAATGCCTGCGACAAACCTGCTGTGGCCTGTCCTCTACTGTATTTTGCCCCTGGCGAACGTTGCTTCAACATGAAGTCACCTCCACGGTTATTGTAGAAAGCGTCGACGTCACTTAGAGAGGCGTCTGAGCTTGAATGCATGAGCAAGACAGTCTTCAACTGGATCCTGATTTCAGGGTCCCCCCCCTCTGAAGGCAGTCGGCTAGCAGTTTGGTAGTAGTGGCTGAAGTGATGATTCCGCAATCATCATCATCAGCGTGAAGTTCCCCTCGAATCGCAACAGCGAGGGTCCTAAGTGTGGCTCGTTGCTCAAGAGCATGTTCCTCAATCTCGACTGGTCCATCATTTCGGCCACAGCAGTTGCATTTCGTCTTCCTTTTGTCAATCGGGACAGCACTGGAGATGACCTTGAAGACAGCAGGTGGTAGTCCAACCGGATCGATCATGGGTCCGCTCATCTGAAAGAACTCCTTCAGGTCACCTACCCAAGGCGACTTCTCTTGCTTCAGTACTTGCGGGATTATGGAGAGTACCTCGCGACACTTCCTGTTCAAGGCGAAATAGCTGAACTTGCGTTTAGGGAACTCTTCGTGAACTTGACTCAGCAACAGCTTCAGCCAGTCTACGGACTTGGTCTTCATGTCGAAGCCACGATCTTTGCCAGTTGCTCCAAGAGATTTGATTACCAAAGCTGGATTCAGAGCTTGCATGTCAGCTTCGCAGTACACGTCCGATAGCACTTGTGTCAATGGCATTGTACCGGTACCGAGCTTGCGACGATTCTTGTTGTTGAGCTTCGTCTTGTAACTGCTGGTCAGCCGACTGTTGCGTGCGTACTCCATTGCAGAGACACCCGAAATAAGATCGAGCTTCTTCGTGCAGTCCAGAATGGTCAGAGGTCGACCTCCAAAGAAGAGGTGCTTGTCGTCTTGATGAGTTATGAGTAACTCCATGTCTGGCCATTCCTCGTGGAGGTAGTCGGTCTTCAGTAGAGCATTGTAAAGATGAGCAGAAGAAATGATCAATGGGATGGTGTTGGCAAGCTCAAGCCCAAGCTTCAACATGCTACACTCTATCCAGAACACAAGTAAGCCACATAGGAGAGGGTGGTTACGAAGAAAGCTGAATGCGGTGGCGTCGTCGGAATTCTTGGCTGGGAGATCTCGTGGAACATTTTTCAAGCTATCATAAGGGTATTAGCATGAGTTGGATGTCCTTTAGTGTGGGGTGCATACCTCGTCAGCTTGTGATCGAGAATGAAGCTGACCACATCTTGAGTGATTAGGCGCTTACTGCAAACCGTCACTTGAGTCAATGCTATGAGGTATTCTGGTGTCCAGTTTGGGACACCTTGAATGTTATATTGATCTTCTAGCTTCAGGTGCAGATCTGTCTCAATGGGTACTGCCTTGGCACTGTAAACAAGGTCTTCAAAACCACGTTGGCTTTGGGCTTCCTCGCGGACATCCAGGAAGACTTGAAGGCCGAAAAGTAGCCAAAAGGGTATGTTACCTTCATGTTGCGATAGCTGACAAAGGCCAAAGGTGACGGTGTCGTGTACAGGGAATAGCTCGTGGAGTGCAGACAGCTTTGAAGCAAAGAAGCAATAATCAGGCAAGAAATCAGATAAAAAGTTTTTATCCTCGATGTAGCGCTCCTCTGAAGTCGAGGTACAGTGGTGCCGCGAAGGTGACTGATACTCGGTAGAAGCTTTGGCCTTGCCTTCACTGTTACGATTCTTTACGTAAGAGGTCCAGAGTGATTTGATCCAGAGGAAGGAAGTATCGGCGCTTTGGCTAGAGCTAAACTCGAAAGGCGGATCGCGCAGGGTCAGACCAGTGCTCAAGCTGTTGGCACAACTTTGATTGACGAAGACCTCTTCCACGAATACTGTGAGGTCGGCGTGCTTTGGATATTGCAAGCCAAAGTCCTCGATAGTCTGGCGCGCCAGAGCAATGGCGTTGTCCGTCGCCACACTTACACTTCCAATGTCTGTGTTTTGCCATGAGTAGCTACAGTTGGTCAGCAAGAGTGTTGGCTAATCAAGGTGGCAATTTCACGTACGCTTTCCAGGTTCTTCTCAAGAATTGTCTGACTTCATTCATGTCGTCGATGAGACAGCAAGCCGCGAAGAAGGCTTCCTCATAATCGTCAACGATCTCAGTCTCATACTTTATGTCAACACTCGCTTCCTTGGCGAAAGTAGGCACATCCGGTATTGTGGCGGCAAAGCTTGAGCTGACTTTCTCGACCTTGAGTTTATCAAAGCGGTTTGTGATCTCGTTCGTAGTCGGCGCTGGTCGAGATGGTACTGTGATAGGATTCGTAGGATAGAGGTGCTTCAAAAGGGCGCGAACCTTCTCCAAGATGTTGACAAAATGGACATGTCCTTCAACTCCATCGCTTCCAAGCACCTGAGCTTGCGGCTGTCGGATCTTGTAGTACGCGTTGTGTTCTTTACGCACTTGGATAGCTCGATCCAACGAGAGAGCAACAGCGCGAGGCAATTCGGCGACTTTTCGACGAGCTTGGGCGATATGTTGTGCCAAGGGGATGAAAAGGTGGGTAGGGATGGTGTTGACAGATTTGGTTGAGTGGTTCTCATTGCGAACTTGAGGGCGCTTCTTGCCGTTCGTGCGCGACTGTGATGCTTGTTTGAGGCTGTAGCTACATTTGAGTCCAGTTTCAGCTAGCCACGAAACAACTTGGTTGGTGTCGGCTTTGTAGGTGATGTCTAAATCAGTCAGTATGTGGTGTGCTGTAGTGGAAGAAGCTACTCACAGGATGCGCAAAGTGATTTCGGAAGAGAAGCCATGATAACAAGGTCGGCAGTACAAGATGTTCAAATAACAAACGCGCTAGAGTGTCAAGAGTCGCAATGGAGAGATACAAGTTACAGCTACCAGCACGCACAGTAGGTAGCCACAAAGGAAGGGCAAGCTCAAGCTGAGAAGCGTACCTGATAAAGGTGAGGCAGAGGAATGGAAGAAGAGAGGAGGGCAGAAGGATTTGATCGAAATCAAAGAAACGACAAACGAACTCGCGCGGCAAAGAGCTAAAGCACGTCAGATAAACAACCTGAAACCTGACTTAGATCTGAAACAAGCTACGACCTCCTCTCTTCATGTGCATTCCTCGTTTGACTGCATCGTCATCTTTATCCTGATTTCGACGTTCTCACTGCTTCTGGAGGTGAAGTCCTTCAGTAGCTTGAAGCGGACTCTTACTTAGTGCATGCTGAGAGTACCTTAGCTTGCATTATCAGTCCGTATAAGTGCTGCCGCTAAGATCGGTTTCAGGTTACACAAACAATCTAGCTCGATCCATCGAAGTCACAACGTTTCTCGCATGGTCTGACCTATCCTCCGGAGGATGTTGGCTTCACGTTACGTCGTCGGCCAATGAATATCTTGCCTCTGTTACAACCGAAGTCGAAGGGAAGGGAACAAAGCATCTCGTTCGTTCTTCTCTCGCCTTTTATTGCCAAGGTTAGCCAACCGTTGACGCCTCACCTGCCATAGAAGGTTTTCTTACGGGATCACGGCCGAAGCACCATAGCGTCATACACGCGTCTGCCCAACAATGGTCAACAATCATACTAAACACATATGAAGCGCGAGCAGTGATCGAAGAAAGACTGCCATCACCGAGCACGATCGAGTGGTTGCACAAAGCGTGAAAAACCACCACTGACGACATCGAACCAGCCGGACCTCCCAAGGTCTACATAATCTTATGGCACCGCTATCCAAGACCCTGCCTTTAACAGAAACACAGTCATCGACCACATCAGACGATGAAAACAACTCTTCCAAGAAGCCCTCCCGCAAGCCAGAACTAACTCGCCTGACAACTTTCAAATCGTATAACGCAGCCAGCCAAGCTCGAAGCGCAACACCCACGATCACCTGGATAGGTCCTTCATACACTATCTGTGGGTATGACCTGGAAGAGATAGAAAACACGGAGGAGTGGTGGCTGGGCCACATACATCCTGAAGATGTTGAAGACTTGACATCAAGTTACAGGCAACACCTTCAGCCATGTCCTGCACGTCCCTATCACTCAGAGGCTCGTCTGTGGAGTGCCGACTACAGGTTCCGGCGAAAAGATGGCACATATTTGCTTGTATCCGAGAGAGGAACAACGATACGAGACAAGAACGGCTTTGTTACAAAGCTGACGTCTGTCATAATAGACAAGACTCTGCAGAACAGGCAACGTTCGGCACATAGGTGGAAGCTTGAACAGCGCAATTACTTGGCAACTGTAGCAGAGAATACTCCATCTGGGATATATCTCATGGACAATCAGGGATATGTCATCTACATGAACAAAGCGGCGGAACTGATTACTGGTTATACATTCGAAGAATTATCTCCTTACACTTTTCATGCTTCGTGTCACAGCTGCAGGCCATCGGGTGATATATATCCTATTGGGGAGTGCCCTATTCTGCTACATCAGCAAGCCAATGTATCGGTTCAGAACCACCCTGAGGTCTTTGTTCACAAGGTAGGTCTGCGTAGTTCTCATATCAGTGTTCTTTGGCTAACATTTCAGGATGGCCACTTCTACGACGTTGTATTCTCAATTTCACCTATTGGTGATAATTACGCCAGTGGAGCGATGATCGAGTTTCGTGACGTCTCGGAGCAAAGAAGAATGGAGCGAGAAAGACTTGATGCCATCCTAGACAATCAGCAAAAAAGCATCGTCCTGAAAGAGTCTCAGACTCATAAAGAAGCACTGGCCAACTTCGTGGCATTCTTAGCTCACGAGTCGCGTAATCCACTTCAAGGCATTACTGCAAGTGCCGAATTCCTTCTGGACAGTATGAAAGAACTCGAGTTGCTCACAGAACGTCTTTCGACTCTGAATAGGCTCAGTACCGCACAGCAAGATGGTAAGACCGCTAAATTGTGGAACCTCAAACTTGACGATAACAGTCCAGTCAACGGCGAGAGCCAGCACCTTACACAGACCATAAGCGATATCGCGGTGAACCTGAAGAAAGGACTGCGGAACGCGCAGGAATACATTACAAACATTCAGGTAATCAATTTCAGACAAGTTTAACACTAGTTCCAGTATTGACCCATTACTAGACGTGTGGTGACCACCAAGCAGTTATTATCAACAACACTCTTGACTTGTCACGACTTGATGCTGGTAAGGTCGAGCCATTCTTGGAGGTAATTGACGTGCTTGCTTTGGGGCATCAGACAATATCTATGATGACAGCCAGAGCCAAATCAAAGGCAATCAAGCTATCACTACCTAGCAACGGTCGCTCATCGCTTTATCTGAAAGTTGATCCAACCATGCTGACACAGGTCTTACTCAATCTTCTAAGGTACGTCGTTTTAAAACTACCATAAAATTGTACTTACTGACAATTACTAACAGCAATGCACTAAAGTTCACCCCTCATGGCGGCAAGATCACTCTCAGCTTGAAGACTGATAAAGGCGATAGTGGCTCTTCTTCTACCATACTCCACGGAGCTGTTACTGACAACGGACCCGGCCTAACTACAGAAGAGAAAGGCCGTCTGTTCAAACGATTCTCCCAGGCGAATGCGCAAGTTGCTCAGAACTATGGGGGTAGTGGACTTGGTCTTAACATCTCGAAAGAACTGTGTCTAGTAATGGGTGGCCAAATGAACGTTGACTCAACGAAAGGCAATGGCAGTACCTTTAGCTTTACCATCAGTGCAGGAGTCCCAACCGAGGAAGAGCTGTCACACTTTCTGGAACAGCAATCTTCGTGCGCAGACTCGACAAAGACCGTCCAACGCAATGTTGCTGATGGACATGCAACAGCATCAATCACAGGCAATTCTTCTAATATCCCAACCATACAAGCTCCTTCCTTCGACGTTATTGGGGTTGCAGAAGATAACCCCATTAACCTCAAGTATCTTTGCAAGGTCCTCATCTCTTTAGGCTATACCCCGATACCTTACACCAATGGCGCAGATCTTGTCGCTCACTATAAATCAACCAGCATATCACCGTTCAACGCAATCGTCACCGACTTGAGTATGCCCGTGATGGGCGGCCTGGAGGCCACAAAACTCATCCGCGAAGCTGAAGTGGCTGCGGATAGTGGACATTCACCAATTCCAATCATTGCGCTTTCTGGAAACTCCTTGACAGAGCAAGTCGCCAAGGCGTTTGAAGTAGGCGTGAGCGACTACCTACTCAAGCCTGCGAAGAAACTAGATCTGATGAATACTTTGAAGTATTGGGAGGGAGTCGTGCATAGAGAAGAGGAGCATCAACCGATGGGCGAGACATTAAGAAAGATCGTCAGCGGTAGTAGAGGAGAAACATGAACTTTCACAAACACAATTCTCGATGCACTAAGGCCATCAAGATCAAAATTTCCATATGCCAAACGACAACCCAAATTGTCCACTATCACACTAACACTTTGAGCCGATTGTTCATCGGTCGATATCTCGGAATCTCAGTATCTCAGGTCGTCATGCCGAAAGTGTCGTTAGGGAAGTGTTGTCGCCGTGAGACGGCTGGAGCAAGGCGAAACAAGCTTCTTCTTTGCTTGATGATACACGCGAAGGGTTAAATTTTTTTTCTCTTACCGCGGTGAGGCACAGATAGTCTGGAATAAGGCTACTCAGAGACTTCTCGGGGCGACATAAGTCACCTAGAAAGAAGGCGACCGTTACGATACGACGGAGACTGCTCAGATCTTGGGCCTTTCTCCATATCTTCGCAAATTGCACAGCTGCAGGGACTCTTGGATGTTTCATAGTGTCCGGGTAAAATTTGTCTTTTTTTCAAGATCATCTTGAGGTCATCGACCTATGCTAAGGCAATCCAAGCACACCAAGACGCTCAAGACGCCGAGCAGCATAAAAACTTGCTGAGCTGGAGAAGCCTTTTCGTTCCTCCTATATGGTATACAAGCTAAGCTGTTAAGAGTGCTTCGCCTGCCTACGCCTGTGTCGAGAAGCAACTCGGCGTGTGTAGATCTGGGGAACGTCGCCCTTTCACAACTACCAAGCTTTTCTTGCATGCTCGGGTTTCGCACGACTCCGAGTGCTACTCTTGCTAGTCAATCAGCGACTGGTACAGTGGTTTTTTTTGAGATAGCCCCCCTGAGTCATGACCCCACTGAGACTAGTCAAATGCGGCCTGATATAGCCGGTGCAATCCAGCTCGGCTTGCCCCCGACTTGGTGATATGTAATCAGTCCGACATCAACCCTTCCCTCATTGAGCTAGGCTACATCCAGGCTCCATGCTCGTGCCATGGTTAGGGGGGGCCATTTCAAAAAACACCACTGTACGTATCTGTTAATGATCGCACCATGACACGACATACGGCCACCTGACGTGCGTCAAGGAAAAGCCGGCACATAGCCAAGCTAGCCGAGCTTTTATCTCGGTCCGTTGTGTGACTGAGGAACTATTTCGTGCTCTCCATCTTTTTCCAACTCCCAGGGCGGCAGCAGCCACGTTTCGTTAGAATCTAGCCGAGGACGCAAAGCTGACGCGTGTACGCCGGCGAGTCATCTGCTCGAACAAGGTGGTAACTCGGGCATA
>Ga0160427_10000412_pt1 | contig 26250 bp, 30 predicted proteins | sample SolpanmetagenomL_FD_108194 | JGI IMG/M metagenome (GOLD analysis project Ga0160427, IMG submission 108194) | Solar panel surface microbial communities from Lawrence Berkeley National Laboratory, California, USA - L | ecosystem: Engineered > Built environment > Solar panel > Unclassified ...
GGCGGCCATCCACACGGCCGACCTACAAAATGCGGCGTTCAATATCCACGTGGGCACGCTCTGCTTTGGGCAATACCTGCGCAAGTACACGAACACGGCCACCGGCGAGGTGCAGGTGTACAAAGCGGCTGCCGAATACAACCGCGGCCCCCGCGCCGAGTACGCCAACCAGCGGTGCAACACGCCCGACCAACTCATCGGCTTCAAAGGGCCGGGCAAAACGAGCACGCCGCCCACTACGCAGCAGTACGTGATGCTGTATTGTGGTCCGGGCGGGCCGCTGGACTATCTGACCACAAGGGGTTTACTAGCGTAGCATGAAAGCCGCTTTTCAACGCTCCCTTCGCTCTGGCCGTGAGTATGACCAATACTTCCCGGTCGAGCAGCTGCTACGCACCGACCCGGTGGCCATCAAACGAGGTGACACGTTCGACACCATCGACCTGATGGCAAAGCTCGTGCGTCAGTACCAAAGCGACACGGCCCGCATTTCCCCGGTGCTGAAGGGGAAAACGTTGGAGCAGACGTGCCGGGCCATCTGGAAGTTCGCTTACGAGCACTTCCAATACACGCAGGACAAGGATGGTGTCGAGCAGCTGCGCCGCCCGCTCCGGGCCTGGGCCGACCGTCAAGCAGGAATTGATTGTGACTGCTATAGTATTCTGGTTTCTACGATTTTACTTAACCTGGGCATTGCCCATAAGCTGCGAAAAACCAAGTACAATAACCTGCCCGACTATCAGCACATCTACGTGATAGTGCCCAAGCCGGACGGTAGCTATTTCACCATCGACCCCGTGACGGACGCTTTCGATAAGGAAGTGGCATTCACCGGAAAATACGACAAGTCTATGATGCCCATTCAAGTACTCAATGGCCCTGGGGACGCGCCCGCGCCGGTCAAGCCCCTCGTGCAACTAGGTAGCTTTGGGCAGTTCGGTTTTGGCGCCGAGTTCATCGGGCTTGCAGCTGAAGCTGACCAGGTGCGCAAGCAAACCTTGCAGACTATCCGTACTACCTCGTTGCAGGGGCTCGCCGCCGCGGCTATATCGAACGTGCTACCCACTGCGGAGCAGGCCGCGGAGCTGGCCAGCGTAACGGGCCAGAGCAACGACGAAGCCATTGCTGACTACGTGGCCGTGGCGCACTTGAGCGCCTCGTTTGTCGAGCGCCTGCGCCAGTCGCTTATCAACACCGGCGAGCAAATTGACCTCATGCCCGCCGAGCACCGCGGCCCGGAGCTGCTGCGCCTGCGCGGCCGACTGAACCTGCTGCTTACCAGCTGGAGTAACGAAGCTGAGCGCACGCGCCTGTTTGAAACGCTGGGTGAGCAAGAGGATATGGAGTACCGGCAGGTCGGCCTGCAAGGGCTGGGCATGGGCAACATCTTCTCGGACGCCTGGAACGGTGTGAAGAACGCTGTTAGCAGTGTTGGTGGAGCAATTAGCCAAGCGGCCACCTGGACCTACAGTACGGTAATCAAGCCCGTCGGCCAGGCAGTCGCACAGGCGGCCACTTGGAGCGCCAATACGGTAGCTACCGGCGTCAAAGCAGCAGCTACGGGTATCAAAAACGCCGCTGTATGGGTAGGTAACGAAGCTGTTGACCTTGGTAAGTTGATTGTTAAGTACAACCCACTGAGCGTGTTAATCCGCGCCGGATTGCGTATTGCTTTCCGTGTCAACATCTTCTATATGGCTGGCCGCCTGGGGCATGGATATTTCTCGGAAGCGCAGGCGCGCGCCTTCGGTATGGAAATGAGCGAGTGGCAGAAAGCAAAATCGACGCTAGGCAAAGTCATTTCTCTTTGGGAAGGACTGCAAGGCGACACGGATATTCTGCGCGAGTCGATTATGGTGGGCTACCAGTCGGGCGAACAGCCCAAAATAGCTGCGCAGCCGGCGCTAAGTGGCCTGGCCGGTGGCCTGGGCGACGGTGGCATAGTATCGGGACCATCCGCGGTAGCCGCAAGCGGCTTTATCGCTACGATTGTGGCCTGGCTGAAAAACGTCGATTGGGGCAAGCTATTGAGCGCGGTAACTACGGTAGCTCAAAAGTTGAAGCTCGTGAAGGACTACAACGCGGTGCCACCAATTACGGCCAACACGCAACTGCCTAGCACGGAGCAGGCTTACGCAGCCAATAAGACGCTCTACGATGCTCAGGCGGCCCCGGCCAGTACCAACGGTTCTACTAGCATGATGCTTCCGCTTGCTGTTGGTGCCGTCCTAGTAGGTGCTTTTCTACTCAATACCAACTCAAATGGAAAACGCGAATAGTGGGGTAACGCGCCCCTATAACCCGTCGCTGGGCCGGCCGCTACCGCTGGAAGATTCATCGCAAATCGAGGCAGTAGATTTTGGTAGTAATGAGTACGTGCCTGAGTACGTGCCTGCGCCTGCGCCTACGCCCGTCTTCGTGCCTATGCCGGTAGAGACAGAGGTGTTTACGCCCTACGAGGTGGTAGATACGGCCGCGCCGGCGCCGGCGCCAGTGTCAGTAGACGCTGATGTGCTACCGCAGAAGTTGCAGCTGCCGCAAGTGCAAACCTTACAGCCCGTGCCGGTGAGCGTTTCTACACCTGCGAGCACGGCCACCTCGTTGACCTTGCCGCAGTTTAATTTTCAAACTAGCGTCGCCAGCTGCACCGATTGCAACGCCGCCGTTGTGGACACAGCAGCGACGGCCAATGCCGTTGCTCCAGCTGCGCTACCCACTTCCGTTACCCCGCTGCCCCCCGCGCCGGCAACAACCAACTGGCTGCTCTGGGGCTTCCTCGGTGCCGTGGGTGTGTATGCGTTCACCCGCCCGGATGCGGGCCTCAGTGGTGCACCGGCCCCGGCCCCGGACCCCAAACCGCAAGACCTGGGGCGCCTTCCGCGCAAGTCGCCTGCCAAAGCCACGCGCCACGTCAAGGAATTGACCATTAGCTAGCTACTCACTAGCTACTCACTAGGCTACCCTCTCCCGCAATTTCCTCTTTTCATTTTTCACCCCTTCCAACTCATAGTATGGATTTTAACCAAAAGCGCGCCAAGGAAAGCGCGATTGACACCGGCGCCGCCGTGGTCGGGGCCGTGGCTGGCCTGGCAGTTTCCAACAAGGTTACCGCGCTCATCGCTGAGAAATCTCCCAACTCAACCATGACCCGCCACGTGCCGGCCGCTCTGCTGGTGGGCATTATTGCCGCTCAGGCGTTCGACATCGTGCCCGATAGCCCCCTCGTTGATAGTGCCTTACAGGGCATTGCCGTGGTGACGGGTATGCAGGCTGTGCGCGAGTACAGCGGTGCCAATACTCCCGCTGGCCTCTCGGCTACTAGCGGCATTGCTGCCCTGGTCAACCAGTATGTGCCAGCCTTGCAGGCTGAAGGAAGTGCCCCCACGACAACCGCTGCCGCGGTTGCGCTGCAAGGGCTTGGCCTCGTTCCCTACAACGAGCCGGTTGATTTCCGTAACCCGGCCTACGCGCTGGCTGCTGCCGGCCGGTCGCAGCAAACCCCGCCCGTTATGCGCCCCCGCGACCTGGGTATGGTGCCCAGCGGTGCCCAGCCCAAGGTACTTGGCTAGAAGGATTTAGAGGGCATAGCCAGAGCTTAACCACTTCACCGGGTTGGTTTTCTCTCTCGCTTTTCTCCCTTTTTTCTCCTTCAATTAATGAAATCCAACCTACTCTCGGTTGCCCAAAATTTTCTGTTGCTTGCCCTGCAAGTGAGCACGGAACCCGTCGCCGCCCAAGGGTTGATGACCCCCGGCCACCTGTACATCAAAAAAGAAATCACCGGCCTTGGTGGTATTACGAATCTAATTGATTCGAGTACCAAGGAAGTAGTTGGTACGAGCACCTTCAACCAGCAGAGCCTCCCCACCGGCACGAAGATGGCCGTCGAGCGTATTCGCCTCGGCCTGGCTGTTGTTGACAAGGACAATAAAGTAACGGCTGCGGGCCAGTACTACGCCAACAAAGCATCGAGCACGGAGGCCAAATTCCGTGCGGCGAACTTCATCATTTACCGCACAGGTAAAGAAATCCTTCGGGTGCCGGTGTCGCGCTTCCTCACGACGGATAACGTCGAGGGCATGACGGGCGAGCATGATTGCTTCGACGTGGACGAGCTGCGCTTGCTGCAAGGCGACGAAAAGCTGTCGATTCAGCTTGAGTTTCCCGACGACGTGGACTGGACGGCTGATAAAAAGGTCTTCGTGAGCGTCGAGCTGTTCGGCCCCCGGATGCAATTCTAGGCTACAGCCTCTCCTAACATCTTGGGTGTCACAAAGCCCCGTCAGCGTGCTGGCGGGGCTTTGTAGGTGCCAAACAATCCCTTTTTCTCCTGCACCATGAGCGCATCTATCCGCACATTTACCGAGACTATCTCGCTGCCCAGCGGCACGCCGGCCGGCCTGCGCGAACTCAAAACCACTCTGGATGCGGAGTATGACCACGCATCCGGGGTAGTGACCTACATCAACAAGGACGGTGGCATTCCTTCCTTCAAGCTGGGCTTGCGCGACGATACAGCGGTGTACGCGACGCCCACCAATGCCAATTTCTACTCGGCTAGCCTGGACTGCCCCAAAAACCAGCGTCTCACCCCGGTAACCATCCCCTGCACCGGCCGCCAGCTGACCATACAGCTAGACTTGTCGGCCCCGCTCACTTCCGAGCTGAACGTGGACGTGGTGTTTGCGCTCGAAGCCGCTAACCGTGGCCGCTAAGCCTACCATCGAAATCTTCACCGGGACCGGCTACACGGAACTCGGTGCAGCATTGGCGTTCTCGGTCGAGAACTGCGGTGAAACGGACGCCGAAATGGCCTTTGAGCAGGCCGGCCCCTACGCGGTGCTACCAGCTGGTTCGGCCCGGCGCTTCGAGTTCGTTGGCGACCGCTACGAGGGCAAGCTCTACGTGCGCTTCGTGACCTCGGCAGAAGTGCAGTCGCAGGCGGTGAGTGTAGTAAAAATTACCCATAACTGTTAAGTAAAGTAACTAATTAATGCCTGGGATAGAGCAATTTGGCCGCGTTCGGGCTGAGCAAGTACGGGTTGATACACCTGGCTACGGAAACCAGCAGGAGCTTGATGACGAGCTGCTGGAGGGCGGGGCCGGTGGATTCAAAACCGACGTGCCGGTTTCCTTGAGCAACGGCAAAATGTTGGGCAAATACCCATCGGGTAGCACCATTCCCGCGGCTGGCAAGTCGGTTGCACAGGTGCTACGCGACATTGCTACGGAAAGCATCTATCCTACCTACCAGCCCGCGGGCTTGGGCCTCAATCAATCCTTGCCCACGGTGGGCGAAGTGGGCGAAAAGCTGACCAACGTCCTCACGGCCACCTTCTACCGCAACGACGCCGGCCTGTGCTTGGGGGTGAAAATCAAGCGTGACGGGCAACTGCTAACCGCCTCGACGAGCAGCTTGGCCCGTGTGGACAATACCGTGCAGCGCACGCTGGCCGGTACGACCTACCAGGCCACTGCCGACTATCAAGCTGGCCCGGCGAAGCCCGTAGCTCCAGCGGGCACTCCCGACGAGCGCGCCCCGCAGGTGCAGCAGGGCGACGCCCCGCAGGCGGCCCAAAACGGGCTCCTAAGCGGCGTGCAGCGCGTGCTGGGCTGCTACCGCTACTTCTGGGGGCCGGTGGCCACGGTGCCCGCCAGCAGCGCGCAAGTGCGCGCACTGGCTAACTCCTGCCTGAGCCTTCAGCAGCCGGCTACGGCCATTCTGACGACGGGTAACAGCGTTTCCACGTTCGCCGTGGCCCTGCCGGTGGGCGTGTCGCTCACCTCGGTAGTGGATATAAACGCGCTGGGGGCCGTGCTCACCAGCGAGTACCACCCGGAGCCGATTCAAGTCGAAGACGCGGCCGGCGAGCTGGTGGCCTACCAGCTCTACGTGATGCGGGCGGCCGTGCCCTACGCCGATTCTCACCAACACCAACTCCTTTTTTCAGCTTAAAGTCCCTTTCTCATAATGTCAGCTTACAATCTCCAATTGCCCGGTGGCATGAAGCCCACCAACCCGACGCCAGTTGACGGGTACTATAACAACGGCGGCAAGCCTTACACCTCGACCACGGAAGCCTGCACGTTCGTGGACCGCGCCGTGCGCTATGCGGGCCTGACCGTGTTGGTCGGGATGGTAGAATATTGGTGGCTGGCTGAAAACCTGGCTGATACGGGCCTCGTGGTTAAAACGGCCGGCGCTGGCCCCGGTGGCGCGCTCGGTGGCGGTGGCGGGCTGATTGAAACTACCTACGCGAACGCCCTGAACCTGATTGCGCAGAACCAACTGGTTCCGACCGCGACCTACAAGTTTGCTGACTACCCTACCACCGATATGCCCACGTATATCACGGCGTTGGATAAGTCGGTGTTCAGCTCGACGGCCTACGTGTACGACGGCGGCGTAACAGAATATGAAGTGGAAGTGCCCGCTGGTACTATCCGCATCAAGCCGCGGGCTAACGGCGAAACCGTGTTTGCCGATGACTTCACCGTGTCGCAGTCAGGTGGCCGCAGCTTCGGCCACTTTCAGGACGGGGAGGTAGTACCCGCCCGCGGCAAAACCGCCGCGGCCGTTATCCTACTGGCCGCCATTGATAACAAATTTCCGACCTACAACCCCGCAGCCATTGCCATTTCTATGTCGGCTCCGGGCGACGGAGAGGTGGGCGAATCGGTGAACAACTCGCTGCGCGCTGACTTCAGCAGCAACGATGCTGGCGGCCTGGTCAAGCTGCGCATTCTGCGCAACGGCGCACGCCTGGGCAACGAGAGCGCGACCTCGCCGGCCTCAGCCGTAGATACTACTACCAGGGTGCTGGGGGCCGTGAGCTACCAGGCCACGGCCGACTACTTGGCCGGCGTAGCGAAAAACATTCAGCCAGCAGGCACGGCTGACTATCGCCCTGCGCAGACGCGCAGCCCCTACGCTATCCAAGCGGCTGAGAACAACTTCGCTAGCGGCGTTATCAACCTCAACGGCTACTACCGCTACTTCTTCGGTCCCGTCGTTGCAGTACCCAATACCTCGCAGGCCGTGCGCTCGCTGGCTGGCTCGCGCCTCACCAACGCCGGCAACCAGTTCACGCTCGACACCGGCGCGGTAACCAACAAATTCGCCATTGCCGTGCCCAACGGCCGCAGCTTGCAATCTGTGACCGATACCGACGCCCTAGGCGCTGACATTACCAGTGAGTACCACGTTTCCGATATCGTAGTCAATGACGCGGGCGGCAATCCGGTGGCCTACAAGCTCTACGTGATGCAGCAGGCCGTACCCTACAGCAGCTCGCACCGCCACGTGGTAACAATCGGCTAAGCACGTGGCCTACCTGCTCCAACTACCGGGCGGGCTGAAGCGCACGAATCCGGGACCAGTTGATGCCTACTACACGCCGGGCGGGGGTGTAGTAGGCTATGCTGACCGGCTAGAAGCGTGCCTGACCGTGCCGGTTGAAATGCGCTCGGACGGGCTAACAGTCTTTGTTACAGGTGTTGGAGAATTTTGGTGGCAAGCCCCTGACTTCTCCGATAGCGGCCTGACATACAAAGGCAACCTAGTCGAAAACGACGACACCGTGGGCAAGCCCGCCACCGGCGACTACCTGCCCACGGTGCGCTCGATGCTGGCCTACCTGAGCCCGGAAGAAGTTGACGCTCGCATTGCGCAGGCGTTCGCCGGCGACCAGGACGAAGGCGGCGACGCGGAAACCTGGCTGACCGCCAGTAAAGACGAATTGCCCCGCAACTAATTGATTTTCTGCCCAAATAATGGCCAAAGAAAGAGTAATACCCCGGTCGGACACGGCCGGCCGCTGGGCCAATACCAACCCGCAGCTTGCCAAGGGCGAAATTGTTTTCACCCTCGACGAGCACAACCGCCCGGCCAGCATTAAAATCGGCCAAGGCATTGATGGGGCGGCACCAGAGCCAAAATTCTCCGACCTGCCGTTTGCGCTGGGTGCTTATCCGCGCACGCTTCAGCGCGGCGTTCTTGTGTACGATTACGAGCCGGGTAGCTACGGCGATGGCCTGGTCGTGGTGCAGGCGACGGTGGAAGGCAAGCCGGGCCTCTACAAGCTGGCCACGTCGCAGGCGCGGCCGTTCGCTTCGACCGATTTTGCCGCGGAACTCGCGGCCGGCACGTGGCAGCCGACCAGCCAGCCCCCCGCGCCGGCTGCTCCAGCTGCTCCAGCTACTCCCTTCGAAATTGGCGATGCGCTGGGCAGCGCCGTGCAGGTGGGTAAGGAGTATGGCTTAGATGCGGGCAATAACCACGCTACGGGCCTATTTTCGCTCGCCCTGGGGCAGAATAACAGCGCGTCGGGCGCTGCCTCGTTCGCGGCGGGCCTGGGTAACCAGAGCAGCGGCCGGGCGAGCTTCGCCTTCGGTAACTACAATTCGGTTGGGAACGACTATGCCGCGGTGCTGGGTAACTCCAACCAGGTATTTGGCGACTACGCTTTTGCGGCCGGCTACAATAACCAGGTGTACGGCGCTGGCGGTTACGCGCTAGGCGATGGGAACACGGTTTGGGGCAACGGCGCGGCGGCCCTGGGGCGCAACAGTACCGCCAACGGCGACTACTCGGTGGCCAATGGTATTAACTGTGCAACGGATGGGCAAGCTGCTCACGCCGAAGGGTTTGGCTGTAACGCGCAGGGTAACTTTGCTCACTCGGAGGGCTATCTTTCGGCAGCCACCGGGCAGGCTTCGCACGCGGAGGGTAGCGGTACTGTTTCTTCCGGTAGTGGTAGCCACGCTGAGGGCGGTGCCACTTTCGCGCTAGGCTCCTACTCGCACGCGGAGGGTAACGGCACACAGGCGCGGGCTACCAATAGCCACGTGGAAGGCCAAGGTAGCCAATGTGCGGAAACCGCCACCGCTAGCCACGTGAGCGGCTACTATGGCTACGCTTCCGACCCTAGCGAGCGCGTACTAGGTGGGGGTTGCTTTCTAGCTAATGCCGTAGGCCAAGCACAACACTTTCAGCGTGTTATGCTAGCGAAAAAGGGCCTTGGCAATCCGGTGCTCACTGCCCCCTTTTACACCGGGGCGAACTCGGCGGGTATTGAGGGCGCCGGAATCACGGTTGGGGCGCAAGAAACACTGTCTTTCTCCCTGCACGTGTTGTGTGTGGCCGGTAGCGGCGACCAGGCCGAACAGGCAGTATGGAAGGCCGAAATTATCTGCGATGCCAGCCGCCAGCGCCTATTCCTCAACGGTCAGCCACTAGCAGCCGGGACGCCTATCGCCCCGGTCATGGTAACGAACGGGACCGGCTTTGCCCCGCGCCTCGTGCTCGACTGGGGCGCCCCTGGGCTGGCATTTTACGTGCAGGATGGCGCTCACGACACCGCCGACCAGCAGCAAGCTGACTGGCAGCTGGTGGCCAATTACGAAGGTGTGCGTCACAACCCGGTCGATGCGTCGGCGCCGGTTTCACAAAGCCTGTAAATAATTTAAAATCAATTACTTATTTCGTTGCTCATGCCGTTGCTCATTACGCCCATAGTTCCTTTTCTGACTGATTCGGCCATTTCCCTACCTAGCGTGTATGCCATTATCGAACGGGTGGGCTACCGCAACCGGGCCAAACGGATTGACTACGCTTGCGAGTACTTCCCCACGGAGCAGGCATACGTGGAAGGTGCTACTCCCTTGGTTCTGACTAATGTACCTAAGTTTTTTGCTCAGGCTGCTACGCCTGAGCAGGTAAACGGCTTGCCAGTATTTCAATTCCTGGAACAGTTGCTCACGGCAGAACTGACTAAGGCGCTGCCGGCAGGAACAAAAATCGTCAACGTGGCCTAGCCTGGCTGCATGAGTTTTTCCGCTTGGTGGCTACTGATTCCCCTGGCTCTGGCCCTGGTTGCAGTAGTACGGAAAGCCTTGAAATAGAGGTTTCGGCGCAATAAACCAGCTATCTACATGGAGCTAACAATTACCCCGATGGCTGGAAATTTTGGCCGGCCCTTTTTCCGCTCACCTAACACTGGCCAGCAGCGCCACTACCGCGGCGGCCTAGTGGACCTGAGCGACGCAGACGTAGCACAGGCCCAGCTGCGCGCCCTCGTGCGCAGCAAGCGGGTAACGCATATGGAAGTCCTGATTGGGACGGACAAATCCAAGATTCTCAAAACGCTGCCCCTCACCACGGCCCCTATTCCTCTCGCTGGCCCCGCTGCCGATACCGATACCGCTCTTGCTATGCTCACCCCTCTAGCCTCACCGCGCCCGCAACAGTACCAGCAAGACGGCCCCCCGGCTACTGGCTCGGACTGGACAATGTTCATGTACCGGCAGCAGGAGCAGCGGTTGGAGGAACAGCGCGAGCAAAACCGCGACCTCAAGGACCAGCTGCGCATTCAGCAGGAAGTGAACCGCACGCAGAAGCAGGAACTCGACAAAACCAACCTCGACCTACAGCTGCGCGACCGCCTGCACGCCGCCGACCTGCGCGACGTGCGTTCGGAGCTGGAGGGGAACGCGGCCCCCAAGGGCGTGGCTGGCGCGCTAGCCGGCCTACCCCCGGAAGCATCCAGTGCGCTAATGAACGGCCTGATGGGCATGGCAGCCAAGTTTATGGGCATGGACGGTGGGCCGGGCGCTGCCGGCGCCGGCAACCAGCTGGCTCTACCTGCGGGCACCTCGCCCCAAATGCACAACATCGCCATCGCGGCCACCGAGATTATTCCCGACTCGCAGGTGGGCGCTGACATTATGGTCGCCCTCTCGCGCATCATCCCCAACCCGGCCCAGCTCACGCAATTCTTCACCCTGGCCGGCATGAACCCGCAATCTCACCAACCCCAACCCCAAGTTTAACCTCATTTTATGACCGCAAATTTTCCCATCCCAATCCCAGCTAGTAACGACCTGGAAGCCAGTCGAAAGGCCGCTGCACTTGCCATAATTGCGGCCTCGCTCAATGTGGACAGCCTGGGCATTATCGCTAAGGCCGCAAAGAAGCCGGGCGCTGATGCCAAGCTTAAAAATTTTCAATCATACTTGTAAAAATCTAAAAAACAATACGTTATGGCTGGTTTGCCCGGAGTAAATGTCGCCCTGCCCGAACGCGCTACCCAAACGGTGGCCGCGGGCCTGGTGCGCGGCTCTTCAGCTGTGGCTACGAGCCTGGTAACGAGTGGCTTTTTCCTGGCCTTGTGCGGGGCCGCGTACTTCTTGGTGCGCAAGTTCATTACGGCCTATCGGCATTCGCACCTGGTCAACGAAGTCGGTGCCGACTCAGCTAGTGGCCTGGCCATCGGCTACGCCCAGCGGCTCTACACGGCCATGAATAGTGGCTATGCGTGGTGGAATGACGTGTTTGGCGACGGCACCGACGAAGAGGCCATGTACCAAGTGGCGCGAGAAATGCACCAAAACAAGGTGGATTTTTCGCTTGTCAGCAGCAAGTACAAGACGCTCTACAATCGAGAGCTGATTGACGACCTAACCAGTGAGTTAGGCTCAGAAGAAATTGCCAAATTCCAAACCTCTCTCAGTACGGGCCTGGGTGGGCTCAATGGGCTCCGGGTGGATAACGGGCAGCTCTACACGACAAGCCCCACGGTGGTATTTGATGCGCAGCTGAACCCGCTGGGCGAAATCCCCGGCCGGGTGCTGCTCGGCCAACACATCGAGTCGCTTTCGGCTCCCAGCGGCCAACTCTGGCTTGGCTTCGCCTACGGGCACCAAAAGCGGTTCGTCTCGGCGCTAGCCGTGAGCCGCCTCTACCTCTAACCTATTTTCTGCAAAGTACTTATGAAGCGTACTCGTACCCTGGGCGCGGCCCCGGCCGACCAATCCGGTCACGTGCTCGGCGTGCCAACTGGCCTGTTGGTTTTCGGTGTGTTGGCTGCTGCTGGCTACGCCTACTACAGCGCCGGCGCCGATACCGGGCCAGCTACCCAAACGGGTGGCGCGGTGCCCAGCCCCTCGCCCACGGGCAACTCGTCGGGCTCGACGCTGCCAGCCCCCACCAAACCCGCGTCGAGCAGCTCCAGCAGCACCGCAGTAAAGCAAAAGCGGCCGGCCGTCGTGAAGGCAGCGAGCCCCCTTTTGTACGTGTTCGTGGACAGCATCGGCGGCGAAGGCGTTTTTGCGCGTCTGCGCACTACTTACTCGCCGTTCGACGGCTACGGCTGGCAACGCATTGTAACGCTGGCCAATAAGGAGTTCGCGGGCTGGGCCACTGGCAACACCTGGACGGCCCCCAACGGTGGCCTGTACCTGCAACTCTACGTGGAAGTAAGTGGCATCGGGTATAACTATTGGATTGACAAAACGCAGACCAAGCAGGTGCACGCGCAGCAGGCGCAAATCTCCTACGGCTGGGCCGACAACCTGCGCATGACGGCCACCACGCAGTCGTCGATAGCAGCGTTTTTCTTCAATAACTACATTCTGTAGTGGTACAGGTGCGCGAACTGCCCTGGGGTAAAATAGCCCTCATTGGTGGTGCACTGCTGCTTATGGCTACGCCAACTACCATCCCCGACCGCTGGGCGCTAGCTCGGCAGCTGCACCCGCAGGTGCAGGCCCGGTTCCTGGGCCTGCTGAAAGCCATCGAGGCCAGGGGCTACCGGATAATGCTCACGAGCGCCTATCGCGCTGGCATGGACGACCCCCACGGCTACGGCCTGGCCCTCGACATGAATATCGTGCACATAGCCACCGGCCAGCAGTACGGCGCCAAGGTTGGCCTAACGAAGAAAGAGGATTGGGAAGCCACCGGTATTCCGGCCCTCATTCGTGAGCTGGGCTTCCGCTGGGGCGGTGATTTCGTGACGCCCTGGCTGGGCCTCGACAAAAAGATGCATCCCGGCTACGACCCGGTGCACGTGGACGTGTGCAACCGCTACAAGCCCAGCGAGCTGCACGCCGTCGCCCTCAAGCTCGCCGGCTCGGCCGCCGCGCTGGCCACGTTCGACAAGCGCAAAGTGCGGCTAGCAGCTTAAAAATCAATTTTAACTCTTTTTCAACTACTTACAATGGCTGATTTTCAAGTTTCGTATCGCGTTGTGCACGGCAACGAGGGTGGCTACGCCAACCACGGCAAGGACAAAGGCGGCGAAACCTACGCCGGCATTGCCCGCAACTATCACCCTGAGTGGACCGGCTGGGTAGCGATTGATGCCTGGAAGGCGGCCAACGGCACGCCGCGCACCGGTGCCTTCCTCAGCGTGTCGGGCCTGCTCGATGACGTGGTGGCCTTCTACAAAGCTGGCTGGAATGACCTCAAAGGCTCGGCCATTCAATCGCAGCCAGTGGCTACGCTGCTCTACGACTTCGCCACTAACAGCGGCCGGGCCGTGCGGGTGGCGCAGGGCGTGCTGGTGCAGCTGGGCTACCCGCTCAAGATTGACGGTAAGGTTGGGCCGCAAACGCTGGCTGCCATCAATGCCGCCGACCCCGTGGTGTTCCACAACAAGCTCAAGGCGGCCCGCATCGCCTACGTCAAGCAGCTGGTAGAGAATGACCCTTCGCAGGCGGTCTTTCTGCCTGAGTGGCTGCGTCGGTGCAACGCGTTCGTGGATTTGCAAAAAAAAACGCTCTCCCAATCGCCGCTGGCTGCCTAGCCGCCTACTTGGCTTACAAGCACTTCACCCCTCTCTACTCTGCAAAAAAGTATGCCTAAATTCTTTACCCTCATTGGTCCGTTTCTGAAACGCACCTTCCACACCAACGCTTTCACGACTGTCGGCGGCTTGGTGTGTGTGTTGGCCGTCGTGTTGCTGGCCAAGCATCTCATTACCGCGCATGAGATGCTGGAAATGCTTGGCATCGGCGGCGGTATCATCGGCTTTGCGGCAAAGGATGGCACCCGCTTGGAGCCCGTGGTGGCCCCGGAGTCGCTTACGGCTCAGGAGCCAGCCGCGGCCCCGGCCGGTAGTGGGGTGGCTACGGGCCTGGCCGTGCTGTTGGTAGCCCTGGTGGGCCTCTCGGCTTGTGCGCCGGCCAAGAGCGTCGGCCCAGCCAAGGATGCGATTACGGCGGCCCTGGCTACCCCGGCCGGCCCGCCCAGCGACCTGCCCAGCGAGCCCGACTCGCTAGCTCTGCCCGTTGGCCCAGCTGTGCCGCCGTACTTGGTGCAGCCCCCTGCTGACCTTACGCCCCGTGAGCGTCGGCAGTTTCGCCGTGCGCAGCGCCAGGCTTTGAAAGAAGCCTCTCGTACTACCCCAGCCAAAGTGAAGCTGGGTAAGGGCGCTGCCTACGCCGGCCCGGACGGCACGGCTGTTTCCCAGCGCCACGTGGATGCTCCCGCAAGTTTCGGCGCCGGCAGCGCGGCCACCGACAACTCTAAGCTCGGCCAGCACGCCAACGGCCCCGCCGTCGCCGGCCACGACCTCGCCGGGCCGATTGTCGGGGCGAGCACTCCGCCCACACCCGGCCTCATCCAGCGAGTCATTGCGACAATCAAGAGCTTGTTGCCCTGGCTAATTGTCGCGGCGGTAGTGGTGGCGTGCGTGTGGCTGAAATTCCTGGGTGGCGGTGGGGCCGTGGTTGGAGTGCTGCAAGCTCTCACCAGTCGTAACAACAAGTAGCGCGTGCATCCCCTCACCTGGGCAGCCGTGGGCCTGGCTGGCGGCTACGCCTATTTCCACCGCACTCCCGCCCGCGCAGTGCCGCCCGGCCCGGATAGTATCGTTTCGCCGGCTGACGGCCGCGTGATTCACATCGAGCGCAGCAACAGCCAACAGCTTTCTTTCTTTAAGCAGGACGTGCTAAACACCTTATTTCTAGGTGGAATGAGCCCCCCGTTTAAAGTGGTTGTTATCGAGCTGACGGTGTTCGACGTGCACGTGCAGCGTGCTCCACTCGCCGGCAAGGTGCTCACGCAGCAATACTACCCCGGCCAGCACGCCAACGCCGTGTTCGGCGCCGACGTGGCGCACCTGGCGCGCAGCAACGAGAAGCTGCTCACCGTGATTGCCGGTGCACGTGCTACGGTCGGCGTGGTGCAGGTGGCCGGGTTGATGGCTCGGCGCATCGTCCCCTACGTCAAGCCTGGCGACCAGGTGGCCAAGGGCTCCGCAATCGGCATGATAACGTTCGGCTCGCAGGTCGTGCTAGTGGTCCCGGATGTGGCGCAGCTCGTGGTCAAGGTGGGGGACCGGCTGACGGACGGCGCAAGCATCGTCGCCCAGCTCCCCGCCGCTCTGCCCGCCGCCGCCCTGGGCGTGCTTGGTCCCACTACCTACTTCGGCCAACCCCGCCCCCAATTTCTAGCCTAACCATTTTTCCCTTTTCAGCCATGAAGCTACCCATTCCCCCTTTCGCCTACCCCGTGCTGATTCTATTCGGCGTAGCCGTGTGGTACGGCATTTTCCCGCCCAAATTTCCCATTTGGGGCCTGGACGCGCACGCCTACTACGGCCTGCTGTTTCTCGCCGCGGTTGTCCTGTGCATCCTGGTGGCCGTGGCCCTGTGGTTGTATCAGCGCAAGCGCAAGCAGCTCAACCCCTAGTGCTGCCCATCTGGCTACATATCGACGTGGTAGTGCCCGCCTGGGCCTACTTCGTGGCCGTCGTGGTGCTCGACGCAGTTCGGCAAGGTGTGGTGGCGTGGCTCCTGCGCGAGTACGTGCCCAGCACCCGCCTCGACTGGATTAATGCTTCGCTGCACGCCGGCGGCGTGCTGGCCTACGCCCTGATTGTGTACGGCCGCGTGCCGGCCGCGGGCCTGCTCTGGGCCTGGGCCTGGCTAGCCCGCTGGCTGCTGTTCGACCTGGTACTGATGCTCACCTGGAACTACATCAATCGCCGCGAGCACCGCCCGTTTGAGCCGCTTTTCAAAGTCGGCACCGCCGCTTTCACCGACCGCGCGACACGTCGCGTGGCCGCCTGGCTGAAGCTGCGCCCGGAACTAGTCCGGCTCTGCTCCTGGCTCCTGGCCGTGGCCTTATCTGGCCTGCTAGGCTGGTTCTCTTAACTTACTCATTTTCATTTTTCTCTCCCTTTTTTCTCTCCCTTTTTTCTCCATTCAATATGGCCATTGATTCTACCTCTGCCCTCATCGGCGCCGCTGCTGGCGTTGGCGCCGTCATCCTTCTCGGCGGCAAAAAATCTAGCTCCAGCAGCAAAAAATCTAGCTCCAGCAGCTTGAAAGGTTTGGCTGGCACCAAGCGCAAGGCCACCACTGGCACTAAGCGCAAGGCCACCACCGGCACCAAGCGCAAGGCCACCACCGGCACCAAGCGCAAGACCACCACCGGCACCAAGCGCAAGGCCACCACCGGCACCAAGCGCAAGGCCACCGCTAAAAAATAGCCTTCACTGACAAGTAGTAACCCGTGGCCGCCAAACTCAACCAGCACGCCGTCAACCAGCAAATCGAAACGTTCCTGCACCAAATGGACCGCGACGGCTGGCAGCCCAGCGCCGAACAGAAGCAATTTCTGCTTGGCTACGAGGGCAGCGGTGGGCTCGGCAGCAAGGGGGCCACGGGCGAAGGGCTGTTACACGAATACTATACCCCCGCCTTCGTCTGTGAGCTGATGTGGGAGCTGGCCAAGCACTACGGCTTTCCCGCCACCGGCCGCGTGCTGGAGCCCGGATGCGCCACCGGGCGCCTGATTGCCCCGGCCCCGGACTTTACGCGCTGCACCGGCTTTGAAATCAACCCGACGAGCGCCCGCATCGCGGAGCTAGCCTACCCTGGTCTGAAGGTGCACACCAACTATTTTGAGACGGCTTTCCTGCAAGCGCCGCGTTACACGCAGCGCCTGCCCAAGCTGGGCTCCTGGTTGGAACCCTTCGACCTGGTTATTGGCAACCCGCCTTATGGTGTTTATAAAAATCTGTATTCGAGCTACTTCCCGGAAGGGAAGCGGTTGCGCCAGATAGATATATTTTTTACGGTTATGAGCCTGCGCCTGCTCAAGCCGGGGGGCCTGCTAGTGTTTATCACGGGCTCCAACTTCCTGCGCAACGGCCACTCCTACCAGGCAGCCAAGGAAGAAATGGGCCAACTCGCTGACTTCGTAGATGCTTACCGCTTGCCCTCGGTCTTTGCCAGCACCGCAGTCCCTACCGACATTTTTATTCTTCGCCGCAAATGAAACGCGCCCGAAAAGACCGCCAAAAATCCGCTGCGCCTAAACCAACCGACGACGACCAGCTGGTGCACGAGCTGCGCCTGGAGGTGAAGCGCGTCATTACGCAAGCTAGCCCGACCACTTATCCCACCATCTACGCCCGCCTGCAAGACGTGCAGGGCTATCAGCAAGTTGAGGACGCCATTATCAACTACGTGTTGCATAACAACGTGACGCCCGGCGCGGCCCTGGCTCAGCTCGAAAGCACCTGGGGCGAAATCTAATGCAGTACCAGGGACTACTCGCCCAGCGCGCCCGGAGCCGGTTTCAAGCCCTGGGCGACCTGACCGTAGAATTTGGCGGCTCAGCCAGTGAGCGCCAAATTAAAAACACGCCCTACGCCCTGGCTCAGTACTACGGCTACGTGGCCCCGGCCGACCGACCGCGCTTCGAGGCCCTGATTGAAAAGCGCGTGGACCGCTTCGAGAGCACGCCGCTAGACTTTGCCGAGTTAACGCGCTGGGATACGTGGTTTTGGCTGCACCCCGAAAAGGTGGCCGGCGTCGAGCAAACCACCACCAGCCCGCAGTTTCCGCTAACGGTCAAGGGCACCAAAGAGGACATTATTCGCACCATCCGGGCCGGCATGAGCCCCGCCGCCCCGGCCCCTAACCACCTGCTCCTAATGAAATTAAAAGCCAAAGCCGCTAAGGCGAAGCTGCTGCTGCAAGCCCAATCTGCCCACCGCCCGCTGGCTGGCCTAGCCGGTTTGGGGGGCCTGGCGGGCCTGCTGGGTGCGCCCGGCCTGGCGGGCCTGGGCGACCTACAGGCTGATACTCACCAAGCCGTCAACACTGCCGCGCTCGCTATTCGGGGCATTCTGGAACGCTCCAAATCAGAACGTAGCTACTCGGCCACGGACAAGCTTGGTTTTGAGGAAGTAATGCGCCTCTACAATCCCGGCATTTCGGAAAACGACATTAAGGCGTGGGTATGGTTCCGGCGCTCGATAGGCGTGCCGATGGGCGGCGGCTGGCGCAAGTTTTACCTGCGCGACACCGGTACTTCTGAATCGCTCCTAACCACTACCAAAACCACGTCTATCCTGGATAACAGGTGGCGCGTGATTGCTAGCGTGCCGGCCGGCGTGGTGCTGGGTAAGCCCACCAAGAAAAGCCACGAGTACAACGGTGTCAACTACTTGATTTTCCGTTCTGACGATAACGCCCTGCGCTTTGTCGATGAGACAAAGGTTTCAGTGAAGAAGGCGGGCTTTTCAACCAGTGAGGCCGACCTAACGGCCCTGGTAAAAGCCGGCTCGCTCTACTACGTGGCCGGCGAGCTGCTGCCCTACCCGCTCTATGCGTTCGGCAATATGTACGACCGTGACCTTCAGCTGCGCGAGGATGAGGCCCACATCAAGGCTACCTACGGGGCCGACGTGTACGAGCTGCACGAGCTGGCCATCAAGAGTGCCCGGCCGCGCCTGCTCTCGGTGCAGAACGTGGACCCGCGTGAACGGATGAAGATTTTGGCTATCTCTGAGTTTGCCGGCGAGTTCCACGTCAGCGAGGTGCGGGCCGACACATTCGAAGATTTTGCCAAAGTGCAGGAAGCACTGCGCAAAGAGGGCTATAAGGAAAGCTACCCACTCAATAAACTGTTTGAACAGTGGATAGCGAAGCTGGCCCCAGCTGATTTTAAGGAAGTTAATGCGGCCGATATGCAGCGTTACTACCTGGACAAGCGGCCAATGTCGAAGAACCTGAGCGACGCCGAGCGCCAAACCATCGAAATGTACGCTGGCCCGGAGTGCGAAGAGTTATTCTCGCGGTTTCTCTACGAGGTGCTCACGCGTGAGGACCAGCAGAAGTTAGATTTTTCCTGGAACCGCAAGTTTAACGCGCAGGCCAGCGTGCCCTATCATCGGGTGCCAGTGGGTTTCGAGTGTTCGGCCCGCTTCAAAAAAGGGTTGCTGCAATTCACCACGGCCCAGCGCGAAGCCATCGCGTTCATGGAAACCACGGGTAGCGGCGTGCTGGCTTACGACGTGGGCGTGGGCAAAACAATGTCGGCCATCATCACGGTGGCCAACGCCCTCTACGCCGGCAAATGCAGCCGGCCGCTCGTGGCCGTGCCCAACGCGACCTACAAAAAGTGGCTGCGCGAAATCATCGGCTACGAAGATGCCGCCACCGGCGAGTTCATTCCGGGCGTGCTCTCCAATACAGGTATCACGATAAACGACTGGTATAACCTGGGTGCCGACGTGCCGGTGGTCAAGCAGCTGGCAGCCGGCAAGGTGAAGGTGGCCGCCAACTCAATAACGGTTGTGACCTACGAGGGCCTGGCTAAGATTGGCCTGAGCAACGCCGCCCTGAACATCGTGGCCAAGGAGCTGGACGCCGTGCTGCACCAGCGCGGCGGGGCCGAGAAGTCGGCCCGCGGCAAGGAGAAAAAGCAGCAGGGTGCGTTTGAAATCGTGGGCGGCTCCAATGCCGGCACCATCTGCGACCTCGACGTGCTGGGCTTCGACTACGTGGTAGTCGATGAGGCCCACAACTACAAAAACATCTTCGGCCAGGTGCCCACCGATGAGGAAGGCAAAAAGCGTTTCGCCATTAGCGGCTCCGAATCGGCCCGCGGGCAGAAGCTCTTTTTTCTGGCCAATTACGTGCAGCGCCGGTTTGGGCGTAACGTGCTCTTGCTCACGGCTACGCCGTTCACCAACTCCCCGCTTGAAATCTACTCAATGCTGAGCCTGGTGGGCTATGAAACAATGGTTCGGATGGGGCTGCACAACCTCGAAGCCTTCTGCGAAACCTTCATTTTGCAGGGCTCCGAGTACGTCAACACCTACGACGGCGGCATTGCCATTGCGCCGGTGGTGAAGCGGTTTAACAACCGCCTGGTGCTGCAAAAACTCATATTTAACCATATCGCCTACAAAACCGGCGAAGAGGCCGGCGTGCAGCGCCCGTGCAAAATCAATTTGCCCAGGGTGGCCAAGGTGGAAGACGGCGGGCGCGTGCGCCGGCTCGCCCCGGACGAGCAAACGCTGACCTACTTGGCTATGACGCCCTTGCAGCAGGCCAACCAGCGCCGCATCGTGGCCAGCATCCAGAACCGCGCCCCCAAGGACTTCGGCGCGATTTTCCGCGGCCTGGCTCAAAGCCTCGACAATGCGCTGAGCCCGCACCTCGTACCTGGTACGCCGCGGCCCACTAGCTACCGCGACTACATTCAGGAGAGCCCCAAACTGCTCTATACAATGGAAGCCGTAGCCACCGTAAAGCGTTGGCACGAAGAGCGTAACGAGCCGGTTTCGGGGCAGATTATCTACATGAACCGCGGCAAAGAGTTTTTTGACGACATACGCGAGTGGCTATATGTAGAAACCGGGTACAAGCGGCAAGTAAAACACAACGGCCGCACGTTCTCGGAAGTCGAAATTGTCAGCTCGGGCTTGTCGGCCGACAAGAAAGAGGGCATCAAGGACGCGTTCCTGGCGGGCGTGGTGAAGGTTATCATCGGCACGGCCACCATCCGGGAGGGCATCGACCTGCAAACCAAGTGCACGGTCATTTACAACCTCTATCCCGACTGGAACCCTACCGACGTGAAGCAACTCGAAGGCCGCGGTTGGCGGCAGGGCAACGAGTTCGGTTTTATCCGCGTGGTAATGCCCCTGGTGCAGAACAGCATGGACGTGTTCGTATTTCAGAAATTGGAAGAGAAAACGAGCCGCGTTAATGACTTGTGGTATCGTGGCGACCGTGGCAACGTGCTCGACCAGGAAAGCCTCGACCCGGAAGAAGTAAAGTTTGCGCTCTTCACCGACCTCAACGCCTTGGTGCAGATGGAAATCGACCGGCAGGTGAAAGAAGCCAGCCGGCGCGTGCAGCTGGTGGCCCAGGACCAACAGGTAATGGCCGAATACAAGGTTACCCGTGACAAGTTCACCGGCTTCCGGGAAACGCTCATAACCGACCTGAAAAAGCTGCTTATGCCCACCGTGCAATGGCGGCACGAGCAGACCGTAGGCAATATGCTCACGCAGTTGGAGAAGGCCGGCCCCGGCACGCGGCCGTCGTGGTGGTACGCCCTGAGCGAGTATATGCGCGAAGCATTGCCGCAGCGCATGGAGCGTTTCATCATTGAAGGCCAAGCCTGGCTAGCGGCCCCGGACGGCGGCGATAATGAGCTGCTGGGCCTGCTGCGCAACGGCTACCAGTGCATTGCCTACGGCGGCGTCGCTTACCCGGAGGGTAATAACATAAAATTATCCAATTTTGCGGGTGAGTATAGTAAATTAATGTATGCCGAGCGTACCTTTCTGGCAAATAAGGGCCTCACGGTAAAGGATTCTCCTGATGCCGTGCTTGCCGCCCTGGTAGCAGAGCACGCCCGGCTAGATGCCGAGATTGAGTACTACCAAAAAGACCCCGAATACAAGGCGCGAGCCGTAGCCGAGGTCGAAGCCAAAAAAGCCAGGTTGCATATCACCGGCGCGAGCATCGAGGAGCGCGTGGGTGAATTTGCGGCCCTCAATCACCTGCTGGGCTACAAGTTCGGTAGCCGCAACACGTGTGACATTCCCGCGGCCGTGCGCGAACTGCCCGCGCCCGCGGTGCAGCGCCAGCTGCCCCCAGCCGCCCCGGCTCCCACCCCCAACATCAAGCTCTTACAACTAAAGGCTAAGGCTGCCAAAGCCAAGCTATTACTCCAAGCCCAAGCCCGCCAACGCGCATGAAGATTACCGCTACCAATTATGCTGCCCACAAGCCCAGCCGTGGCAGCTTGACCGACGCCGAACAGGCGGGCTACGACCTGATTGAAATGGGCGGGCTGGACCTCTACGGGCAGGACGCTGACATTACGGATGCCATCGACCTGTACCTGGTCGAACTGAACCATAAGTACATTTCGGACTTCAAGAAGGGCAAAATCATGCTGCCCGAGGAAGAGCCGACGCCGGCAGGTAAGGCGCGCAAGCAGCGCCCCACCTTGACCCAGCGCAAGGCATCGGGAAAGGCCCCGGCGCAGCGGGCTAGCAAGCCAGCACCGAAGCCGGCCCCTGCTGCGCCCAAAAATCAGTTTGACGGCCTGCACCCCTACATCTTCTTCTACAATAACAAAAAAGTAGAGATGTATGCAACAGGGCTTTACGCAGCCAAGCAACAAGCTATTGCTCACTTCAAGGTGAAGAAGTCGCAGGAGCACCTGGTCCACGGGGCGCTTGCCGTCGAGGATAAGCCGAGCCCGGCCGCAGAGGCTATCATGGCCGACAACTCGGCTTCAGCTCCAGCTGCACGCCGCAAGGCGTCGGGCCACACGCCGGCCGGCCGCCACGGGGCCGCGCTGCCCAAAAAGAAGCCGGCTCCTGCGCCAATACCCGCCCCGGCCCCTAAGGCTACGCGCACCAAAACCAAGAAAGAAGCAGCCCCGAAAGCTGCTAAAGCGCCGAAAGTAAAGGAAGTAGACGCCCGTACTCCGGTTAGCCACTTCGATAACGACGTGGTGTTCATGCAGTCGTTTCTAAAGCTGGTGGGCAAGCCTGCTACGTTCACCCAGGTGAAGGGCTTGCATGAGAAACTGGAGAAGGCTATCACCAAGCAATTCGTGCGCAAGGGCAGCCTCTACGCCGACGACATGGCCGAAATGGCGAGCCTTGTAGCCAAGACGTTGCAGCACATGAAAGACGAGGAAATTGGTAGCATTGGCAAGCTACAGTACAATAACCCTGTGGTTGACCGGGTGCGTGCACACGTCGAGAAGTTTCGCATCGACGGCGCTATCAACTTGCTCTCGCGCTTTATCAATATGCAGGGCACGGCGCCCACTGATAAGGCAGTGAGCAGCTTGCTTACTGCCTTGCAGAACGAGTACCAGGCGCACCCCAAGGGCGACCACGCGCTAGCCATTGGTGCAGCTGCAGCTGTACTCTCTTCGTGGAAGCCAGGGCGGGCCGTTGCCATTAGCCGGCAGCAGCTCGGCGCCCTCTCTGGGCTCGGGTGCCCGGATACACCCAGCAAGCCCTGCGGTTGCTCAAAAAAAGCGGGGCGCTAGCTGGGGCGCCCAACCAAAATACCAGCCCGTATGAGCCCTACCGTGGTGTACCGGCCGCAGCTGCCTCAGCGCAGCCCAGCGCCGACTTCTATCCCGGATATGAGCAAGAGGAAGATGAAGCCGAGGAAGAGGAAGAGGAAGATAGCCTCTTTACCCCTATTGGTCAGAAAGACAAGCGGCGCCCTGTTGGCGAAACGCTGCCGCTGCGCGGCGCGCTGGGCAAGTTCTTAGGCCCCGTTATCGAGCGCCACGAGTGGGCCTTGGTGCTACGTGGAGAAAAGGGCGCCGGCAAAACCCGGATGCAGTACCAAATTCTCAACCTGTTTGCCAGTATGGGGTTGAAGTGCGCCCTGTTTACGTTGGAAATCGACAAGAACAGCGACGTAGTATCTCGCAATACAGACCTCTACATCGCGCCGGCCAACCGCGCCAATATCAAGGCCACGAGCGAGGCGCCGGGCGGCCTAGCCGCCATCGAGGCCGCGGCCGAGGTGTTCGACGTGGTGGCGGTAGACAGCTGGAGTAAAATCTCCGGCGTCCAGCCCACTGACCTAGACAAAATGCGCAAGAAGTACCCGCGCACGCTGTTTGTCGCCATCTACCAAAGCACGAGCGGCGGTACTGCCCGCGGTGGCCCGGCCGCCGAATACGACGCTAGCGCCGTGTGCCAGGTAAACCTACCAGGTGTCGCTGTGATGGAGAAAAACCGCTATGCGCAGGGGGCAGCTGACGAGTTCCAATGGGACGTTAACGCGCAAAAGCTGATAGGCGCATAGTGCTTTGATAAGCAAATAATTACACTACTCTTTTTTCTGCAAAATGAATAAAAACCTACTGTTTATCGGCGCTGCTGGGGCCTTGTATTGGTACGTCCGTAACCAAAGCAGTGCCAGCACGGCGGCCACCAATTCGCTTACTACCGGCGCCGCTAGCTACGTGCCGCCCACGGCGCCGCCCACGACGGCACCGGCTAGCAGCTGGTTGACCACGGCAGTCAACACGGCTACGCAAGGGGTGAGCCTAGTAAAAACGGTGAGCACCGCCTGGTCGGACATCAAGGGTGCGCTGCAACAGCCGGTCGCTGCGCCGGCGACGGCCGACGTGACAGCGGATAGCTCAGGTGGTATTTGGGCCGGCCCCGCGGTCAGCTGAGCAATGAATGAAAGACAACGAAATCACCGGCCTAGCCCTGCTGGGTATGGCCCTGGGTGCGCTCGGCAAATGGGAAATGTTTCAGAAAGCGGGGGAGAAATTTCTCTCCCGCTTAGTGGAGGGGCAGTACTCACGCCGGATGGGCCGGCGGTTCGGCAAAGGGGAATTGGAACTCCTGCTGACCCACGAACGGGAAGAACTCGATACGCTGGCCATGCTGCTACAGCGCCAATGGAAAGCCGACCGGGTGACGGTCGTAGAGTACGACGATTCCGCTTCTCCCCTGCCCCCGCTAGCCACGTGCACCGTGGAGTTCCGGGAGCCGCGTATGGCCTCAATCAAGCCCGCGGTGCAGGCATTGCGCCTCGAATCGGAAGCGTGGGTGGAGGCCCAGCGGGTGCACTCGTCGCCGTCGCACTACTGGCATATGCCGGATGTACGCGACTTAGAAGCGCCAGCTTTGCGGGTGCAATTATCGCGCTGGGGCGTGCGCTCGGCCTACTACCAATCGCTACCCACGGTCACGGGCAAATGCGGGGCTATGCTCAGCATGAGCTGGACCGATTCAAAGGCCCTCACCGCCGAAGAATTAGCCAGCTTACACTACTTAGTGAGGCATTTAGCTGCCGTGTTACGCGCTATCTGGGCGTACCAGCCAACCGCCGCTTAGTCAGTCATTTATTACCCGCTAGTGTGTGCCTGCTGCTGCTTTGGCTGTGCGCGTGCACGATGAAATTTTAATTCTCACCCCCCCCTTGCTGTTATGGCTGAAGAAACTACAAAATCGAATACCTTACTGATAGTAGGCGTTGCAGCTGCGGCCGGCCTCTACTTCATGAGCAAAAAAAGCGAAGCTGCCACCACGGCTACCGCTGCAAACTCCTGGGACACCGGCGCCACCACGGCCGCCGCCGTGAGCCCGGCCGTGCAGGCGGCTTCTGCCCCCTCAAGCCAGGCCGCCCTGCTCGACCCCGCCGCTACCGATGACGTGAAGGCGCTTGCGGCCAAAAACGGCGTTAACGTAGATACTGCTTTGGCCGTGCTGCGCTATGATGCGACGGCGTATGGTCATCCTAATCAGTTGTCTACTAGCGTATTTTTGCAGGCCCCAGCCTGGTTCGCATTCACACTCGGTAAGTACCAGGTGAGCGCGGGTTTGGCAACGGACGCACGGCTGCCCGTTCTCACCTACCTATCCAAGATACTTGGTGTGAGTCCTAGTGCGGTGCTCGACTTCTTGATGAAGAACGCGCAGATTTTGGACCGCAAACCCGATATAGAGGATTGGGATTGGCAGTGGTTGGCTGATAACCCCAGCGAGTACACGCGACGCATGAAGCAGATGCAGGATATTGCCGCCCAGCAGGCAGCTGGCCCGGCTGCCGCGCCGGCTGCTGCACCGATTGCCGCGCCGGCTGCTGCACCGGCTGCTGCACCAGCTGCGCCCGTCGCCACCGTATCGCAACCGGTAGTGGCCAGCGACGGCGCGCCGCACCGTGGCACCAGTCAAGACGCAGTGCTGACCAACTTCTCGTCACAGGACCAGGACTCTATTCGGACCCTCTCCAACTACTACCGCCTCACCGTCGAGGACGTGGTGGACGTGGTGAGCTTCCAAGAACGCCAGGACTCGAAGGGGTGGTCGCAAATCGCCAAAGAGTATGCGGCTAATCCGAGCTGGTTCAAGGATAAGGCCGTTGAGTGGAATGCTACCAATCCTCAGTACCGTATTGCCATCTAAGTCCTAGTTGCCGCTTATAAGAAAGGCCCCAACGCATTGTTGGGGCCTTTCTTGTAGGTGGTAGAAATTCTGTTTGCACTGATAAGCAGAGCCTTGCAAGAATTATACGAGTTATACGAGTTATACGAGCTATACGAGTTATGCGAGTTATCTCAGTTATGCGTAGTATTGCAGCATGATTCACCGCAACCCACATTCTTAGTGAAAACGATAGCCGTAGCCAACAACAAAGGGGGTGTTGGTA
>Ga0160427_10000413_pt1 | contig 26157 bp, 27 predicted proteins | sample SolpanmetagenomL_FD_108194 | JGI IMG/M metagenome (GOLD analysis project Ga0160427, IMG submission 108194) | Solar panel surface microbial communities from Lawrence Berkeley National Laboratory, California, USA - L | ecosystem: Engineered > Built environment > Solar panel > Unclassified ...
CCAGAACCAGCACCAGCAATCATCGTCGCGGTCGTCCCGCCCATCTGCTCTGGCCACGTATCCCTCAACTTATCTCGTAGCGCACCAAACGTCGTAAACCTCACCGCACTATTCGTGCCTTGCTTGCACAACACCGGCGTCAAACCCCTCCACAATGAAAACAGACCATCCTGCGCCACCGTCTGTGCCACGATACGCGTCAAAGGTAATTTGCTCAATTGTCCTCCCGAAGCACTATCATGAATCACTCGCGTCTTCAACGACTCTCCAGGCGTGACGACAAGGATACTCTCTGTAGCACCAGCACACAGTCCCGCTGACAGATTTAACCACGGATTCCGTACTGTAGCCGCAGATGCTCCAGTAGCAGGCTCAAAGTACGGCGTCAAAGTGCGTTTTGCGGTTTCGAAAGAGAAGAATCGGATTCCGCTCTTCATTGCGTTACTGACTGCGAGGGTTTGACAACCGGCGTAGACGTTTTTCAGACCGTGTTGTTGGATGGTGCTGCGTAGAATGTTGAAAGAACTGGTGGAGGGTGTGCCGGGGATGCGGCTTTCGAGTTGACGACGTGTTTTGACGAATTCGGCAGGATAGGTGATGCATGTTTCAGCTGCTCCGGCTAGGCCTCCTGCGAAGATGGTGGTGAAGATTGAGGGAGAGCTTTTTTTGTCCATGATGGAGCTGTGAAATGATAGTTGTAATGGAAGACAATAAATTGGTAGCCTATTCACGTAGGAAAGCAGAATAATGAGATAAGAAAAACTTTGGGTATCAAGTCACCAATACAAAGTATGATCTTTCCAGCTGTACGACATAAGGAAGTCACTGGACATCTTAAGGAGCATCAAATATCAACTGTTGTGATTACCTGCACGGGCGACGACCGAAGAGCATTCTCCCAACACAGGACAAGCTCGTTGGTCTCGATCATCGCTAGACATGTCCTCCGTAGCTTTCCGTACCTGAACAGGCTATTATGGTCAGAGACAGATGTGTACGGAGTCCGTAGAGTCCGTATCATGGAGGCTTGTTGTAGACTGAGCAGTCCACTTCGGATTTTGACCGAGATACTTGGCGGTGGACTTTTGGCGGTGGAAGTTCGCTTATTCTCTGGGTAAAAAGGTCTGACCTTTGCTTTTCGAGTCACGGGAAGATGATGGAGCGAAATATGTGACACAGGACATAAGTCTTTTGCATGGTTTTTCTGAATTGTGCCGTTCGAGGGAGGAGACAAGGGATGAAAAAGATGTCTGATCACAAATTTGGGTCACGTGACTAAAAACAGATGTTATATGCGACATCAATCGTAATCATCATAAAAGTAGTCTAGTATACCTATGCTGAGGCTACAGCATCTCACGACCATCACAGGCTCTTGTCTGCTACCTAATATCCCAAAGCTCCCTAGCGTTGTCTACAAATACTGCCTTCGTCGTTCCTGCAGCTTCTGTCCATTGCAAGCACCTATCAACGAACGGCCGCACATCAAACCCGTCGAACCTAGTGTGTGGCCAATCTGATGCGAACACACACCTACTAGGCGCCTTCTTCAGTAGTTCGAGCGCAACAGCCTCAATACCACGGAACTCAGGATCCTCATCAAGTCGATAAGCAGCAGAGATCTTGACCCATACATCTGGTTTCTGAAGGAGGTTGATGAGAGATTGGAATCCAGCCAAGTCGTAAGGGTTTATTGGGTGTGTTCGCTTCTCCATCGGCGGCAGCTTGGGAGCACCGAAATGTGCAAAACAGATTCGAATGCCTAGATCTTCGGAGATGGCGTCGATGACTGGAAGTGATTCCATCTCGATGAACAGCTCCAGAACCCAGCCCAATGGTTTTACGATTGTGGCGTACTGGCGTAGCTTGTCCTCCAGTTGAGCAGGTGTCAATTTTGCATTCACTGACTTTAGATTGAGGCGAACACCACGGACTCCTAGCTCATGCCATGCTGAAAGTTCCTCTTGGGTGACTTTGTCTGGATCTATACCGACAACGCCACGTCCTCGACGTGAGCCGATTGCTCTGAGGCCATCGAGGAGGCAGGAGTTGTCGTTTCCATAGATTGAGGGCTGGACAAATACCACTTTGGAGATGCCTATCGTGCTCTCGAAGCGCTTGGCATCGTGAATGGTATGTGTGGAAGGTGTATATGCTGCAGTAGGAATGATTGGGTAGTCTTTGCCCCCCGTGACGTGCATATGACTGTCCCAAGCATCTGCTGGCATTCGTCGTAGGATGTTCGAGTATAGTTGAGAATATGAATGCTTTTCGGAGATGACATGTTGTCGAGGTAGTGGTGTGGCATGTTTCCAAAGTCGAAAGACTGTCCGTTGCAAGAATGAGTGGATGAGCGCAATAACATTGAACATCTCAATGGACATCATTGTGATTAGACTTGCCTGTACCAGATACCTGAAGGTACTGAGAAGCGCGCACATATATAAGATGAATCATTTTAGGCTTATGAAGCACGCTAAATGCAGGTTCCACAAGCGCCGTCAGCTTCGGGGAGAGACCGTCAACTTCGGGGAATGAAGCTGACACGCCGTACGGCAGCATCATCTCGCTCCATCTCGAGTGCGAGCCCCGATGCCAGTGTATGTTGGCCAAGGCCTGCTCAGTCAACTTCAGTCTCGGTCAAGTTCCTGGCTGGCAAAAAACACACAACGTTTTCTCCGGGAATGCACCCCAACTCCCCCACCTCCTCTTCTGCACGACCTACACAGGCCCATCCATGCCAACACAGAGCAGAAAGAACCTTCTCCGCTTGACCCTGCGCATTGTCATCTGACCAGGTGGCTGTCCTTTCTCATCAAGTGAAGATCTATCTCTACACGGGAAGCGTGGTGCCGAAGCCCGCATTGAGCTGAAGCCTGCTTATAAAAAGCTATCAGCATTGCCATCCACTCCTCTCCATCTCAAACACTATTTCACTATACAGTATTCTCCATCCTGAAACACTATCATCGTTCAGATGGCGCCCCTTTACTATTTGCTGGCAGTAGTTGTACTTGCAGCAGGCGGCGTTCCAAAAGGTACGTCTTGGAAACTGTTCTAGAGCCACTTGGCCACTTGCCCGTCAACTGATTAACACGTCTTAGGCTATGATGAAGGTGGCTTCAGCGCTAGCGTCACGCTCTCTGCTTTCAAGGCCGACTATGGCCTGACAAAATCCAAATGGCATGGCACGGCAGCTGGCCTGGCCAATCGTACGGCCAACATCACCTCCTTTGGCGTCCTCGGGGCTGCTTTGGGTGCGGTAATAGCCTACTTCCTCAATGACAGGTTAGGCCGACTTTGGTCCTACAGACTTGCCATTGTCGTATGGGCTAGTGGTATTCTCATGCAGGTCTTCTCTTCTGGTATCTTTAGTTTCCTTCTTTTCGCCAGGGTATGGGGAGGTCTCGGTGCTGGTGGTCTGACTGTGATCTCGCCATTGTTCCTGTCCGAGATTGCCCCAGCAAAGTCAAGAGGCATGATTGTCAGCATGTACATGGTTGTCTTATTGTCCTTTTTGTCACTGGGATTCTTCATAAATTATGGCGTAAGCAAGAACATGCCTCAGAGCAGGGCACAGTGGCAGATTGTTCAGGCCATTCCTTTGATACCCGTTGGCATTGCTTTCATCGCCTCTTTCTGCATACCGGATAGTCCTCGTTGGCTCGCATCGCGAGGGCGCAACGAAGAAGCACAGAAAGCGCTTGCCAAGCTACGTGGCATGGCAGTTGATGACTCAGCCCTAGTCGCTGAGTATGATCTCATCGTCTATGAAGCCGGTGTCAGAGCTGAGATGCAGAATGTCAATATGCTGGAAACAGCCAAAGAGTGCTTCACGTCTCCCACGCTTCGCAGTCGGTATCTGCTGCTCGTGGCCATGCACACAGTCGCACAATGGACTGGAGGCAACGGCATCACCTACTATATCAGCGATATCTTCCAATACGCTGGCATTGTCGGCTCTCAGACGTCACTCATCACTTCTGGTGCTTACGGACTAGTCAAGCTCTTTGTCACCATGATTTTCGCCTGGGGTCTCATCGACAGACTAGGTCGTAGACGCTGCTTTCTTGCAGGCTTGACACTCCAGGGTGCTACCCACATCTATATGGCTATATACTTCGGTGCTATTGGACAAACAAACCCACACGCTTCAGATGCAGCCGTAGCCTCTGTATTCATATACGCCATAGGCTGGTCCATCGGACTCTGCACTATTCCTTACATTTACGGTACCGAGATCTTCCCAACCAAGACCCGAGGGTTTGCATACTCAACCACAATGGCGCTACATTGGTTTTTCCAGTTCGCAGTCGTGCGAGTAACACCAGTCATGCTGGTGACACTACACAAGTGGGGCGCCTATATGTTTTGGGCATTCATTTGTGCTACCGGCATTGTGTTGCTGGGTCTGTGGGCGCCTGAAACAAAGGGTGTTCCTATGGAGCGCATGCATGAGCTGTTCGAGCGCCCGTGGTATCAATGCTGGCGTTCGAAGCTGGTGCCTGTCGGTGAAGGGGAGTTTGGTATGGAGGAGTCTTATGGCACCGAGTCTTTGGAAGGTAAAAAGGGAGGAGTATCTAGAGTGGAGAGGCGAGACAGCAGTCTCACATCGCACGAGTCCTCATCCAGGTAATCTCTGCAAACATCATGTTCAAGATTGTCTCAGGCGAAACATGTCTTTTCTTGATACTTCATATTTCAAGCTCTTGACTCACTCTCTTTGTTCTTCCTGTTATCCCATCGGTTAGTGTCAGGATGAGATACTGTATGAGGGCTTTCCACTGTGGAAGGGCTTTCCAAGACCAAGGCTGAAACAAGGATCGCAGCTATTGTGCTGAAACTGCAAGGATAATCTCTTAAGACATTGTCATCGGATCGCTATTGCCAAGGACTGTATAAAACCACGCTTACCATACCGCCTGTTCCCATCACAACCTTACGACAATATCAAACCAACACAGTCACAACACACAGGCGAAAACAGTCTTCACAAACAATTGGAAGCAAACAACACACCACGTCCACAACCAAGCACACACTCCATCCGTACTCCATACTCACACCACTTAAATCTCCCATCATTGCACCTCACGCACCAGAGCACAAGCAAAATGAAGCATCACTCCAACCTCGACATCTCGACCCGCCATCGCGCCCACTTCAAAACCCTAGGCATCTCACCAACAAACGACTTCAGCGTGATCCGCACCGCCTTCAAAGCCAAAGCACTCGCCTTACACCCCGACAAGACGCACGACCATGACAGAACTGCTTTCCTTGAAGCTAAACAAGCGTTGGAAGAGCTTGAGTTTCTCAAGGAATTTTCAATACTCATGGGCAGCCTTCAGGAGCAGACGGATGAGGAGAAGGAAGAAGAAGAGGCAAGGGAGGCGTTGGCGAGGGAAGAAGAAGAGAGGACGGGCAATAGGTGGGAGAAGAAAAAGAGTCAGGAAGGCAGTTATGCGTGGGTTGTTGGCGATGGCAAAGAAGCGACTGACGTCGAGGAGAAGAAGACCGAGATAAAGACGACGTTTGTGATGAAGAAGACGCGTGGCGTTAGTCCTATCGCAGAGAAGCAGCATGAGTCGAAAGCAGAAGCTGCACAGCTGAACAACGCCAAAGATCAGCAGGGGAGAACCACACCCAAGAGGAAGAAGCAATTTTCAACAACCAAGGACAAGCTCAACGAGGTTCGCGCTCGCACAAACATCAACGTCAATACTGCAGCATCTAATGCACATCACCTCACCAAAGGAGGTAGACACACTTACGACGACTTCTTCGAAACGTTTGGCGATGGTATTGACGAAGATTTCGATAGGGATGATGAATTCGTAGATATGAAGGAACGGAGACGTGGAAACTGGTGACGACATTGTGTTACTATCTGGCTGCAACATGAGCTAAATCAACAAGCTTTACACATCTGCCAGCTATATGTCCAAGTACACATACATGCAATATATGCAATATACAATATGAGCACATTCCTCCCATATTTCAAGTCATCGGTCCCTCATAACCAGCCCGTATGCATCCTGACCTGCCCAAACCTCATCCACCAAAGCCAAATATCATAACCACCCTTCTCAATAAACATCAAACCCCGCATTCATATTCGCACTAATCGGCTCCGCCTGCAAGAACGCCTCAAACATCTCCGGCGACAAATCCATCAAATTCAGATTCATCGCTCCGTCCATCTGATCACTATTCATATACGAAGCATCCAAGAAGATCGAATCGTCATACTGGTTCTGCTGATCTGTAGCGGAAACGTCCATGGGCACGGTCATGAATGCGTGCGATTGTTGGTCGACAAGACTGTTGTCGACGGGGAGAAGGGGGAGGAATGTGTGTGGATTTTGGTTGTTTTGCTGGCCGGCTTTGGAAGTTGCATTTGTGGGTCGTCCGCCTTCGTTTGGACTGCGGCGGGTTTCGGGGAGGCGGAGGCCGAGCATTTCGACTTCTTTTGTGATGAGGGTGGCGGCTGTGGTGATCACTGGGCGGAGAGACTGTGTCAGCATGATGTCGGAAGTGCTGCGACATAAGAATTTGCTTACCTGGATTCGTGTTTTGCAGTCGCGTCAAAGCACTCAAACAGATAGACAGCCGTTCCAGCGTAGTAGGAGCTGCGTGACCTATAGCCTGTACTTCTAGGAGAAAGATTGAGGCGGCTGTATACACGCTGTACGCTAAACTGAGGACAACATGGCCGGTTCCAAAAGTGCGTGTGTACAGGTCGTAGAGCGCCACGATCGACGTGGCGGAGGATATACATTGGATTAGAGGATTGTGCTCGGCGGCTGTTTTTGCCTGTCCTGTTTCTCTGCTAAGCTTCAGGAGGCCTCGATTGAGAAGGATGTTGATGGTGTGGTATAGACAACTATGGTTAATGTGTGATTAGCTTGTGAGATTTGGATTCAAGACAGCAGGTATCAATCAGGAGACTGGCATATTCGTAACGCGCACTGGGCTGAAGTGAAGACTGTGCGCCGCCCTCTCAATTCGGCTCCAGCTTTTTCGAAGGTTGACTTTACTTACTTCAAAATCACGATGTGTCCAGGAGGACATGCCAACTGCTGATTTGTAAGGTTGATCTTCAAGTGCAGTGGTAGATCACGCCACCAGTCTCGCATTCGCGACTGCTCTTCCTTAGCACATTGGTAGGCGCGAGAAGTTGTAGATTCTCGTGAAGGGCTGTAAAGGTGAAGCAGAATCTGGTTTAGTGTATCTGCAAGTGAGCACATCTGTATGAAACACGAGATGGAGTGTGCTTGCTTAGGTGGATAGTTCGATAAAGCAAGGCCATGCGGCTCCCATGGCTCTATTTCGGCAGTATCGTCCACTATAAGCAAGTGTTAGTACTTGTTAATCATTGAATATGCTTAATTGATAAGTAATCCAAGCGCTCTTGCATAAGTCGAGCTGAGGAGAGACCGAGGGTATGGAACTAGGAATTCACAAAGAACGACCAAAGGTATACTTACTCAAAACGCGTGGTGGACTGATCTCGGACTTCTGTATCATCGGTGACCTGCCAAAATACAACGAAATCAATTTATCCCAGAAGTAACAGCTCCAAAACAGACGATGTCGAATCTCAATATCTTCAGTGGATAGTTGGTCGGAACCCGCGTAAAGGTGACCATCCACACAAATACCCATATCGTCAATCATGCGAAACGCCATTCCACTGAACAGCCAGGCCTGGCTTCGATCACCTTTTCCGCATGCTCGGGCACTCAGTAGTAGCAGAGCCTGAACCGTAGGGATTTTGTTACGTGCCAGCCTTATATCTTCAAAGAGGTATGTGACCGCATTCTGGGCGAACGACGCCCCATTGTCAAAGGGAGCGAGTAGCTCGTCCATGCCAGGATCGCTGCGGCACCAACGTACCGAGTGGCACAAGATGGCATTGAACAATGCCTGTGAGAAGTAAGGTCCTTCGGTCTTCATGTCACGTGTGAATGCTGGTCTATAGACGAAATTAAAGAGTGGTTGAATCCAGCAAAAGTGTGAATCGAGAAGCGAACGGAATGGCTCCTGTAGAGAATCGTTAGTAGGTGTGGTGAGAATTATATAAGCACCAAGATAGTCAATATGTTGTGAGAACTGGAGTGATCCAGACAACTTTCAAACATTTGTCCAGGTAGAACTGAAGATTTCGAATCCAGCAACTTGCCGTAGTACTCCCTGCAAAACCCCTCCATAACTTAAAATGCATATATGTCACTGGCCGCAAAAACTTACAGGTATATCAGCAAGTCTTTCGAATGCTCTTTCCCGCCAAGCACTATTCAGAAGACTCTCCTTTCTCGCAGCAAGCTCTTGATCCGCTGTAGTGTCCTGCGCACGTGACTGTGGGTTACTCGGCAGCCGAAACAGGCTTGTAGAGCCATGGAGGGATAGTCTTTCGTTTTCGTCAATAGTCAAGTCCTCGATCTTTGCCGAAAAATCCGCAGGACTTCCAGTTTCCGGACTTTGTCCTGAGAATCTAGTATCATGTACAGATGGTGTTGCGCTAATTTGCCGAGCAAGTGCGGCCTGTAGATCTGCAACCTGTTTTTCGAGTCTCTGGGTATAGGAGAGTGTGGGAGATCTTATACATTGTTAGTGAAAGACTTGTCAGTATAGCATGAGGTTTTGAGCAGAATGTATACAGGTAGCGTCTCTGTCGATTCTTACAATTTGTAAATGCATTCGTCCCCTCGTGCTTTGCACCTGTCGCACCGTGGCTGTTCTGCACCACATTTCACCTAGGCCAAAAAGTTAGCATGATTTTCCCGTAGCACAAGATCATTAATGACATACTTTGCGCTTTCGACACCTAAATCACTCATAATCAGTACAGGTAAAGCGATGTGATTTCTATGACTTACGGTTCACAAGAAAATGCTGACTTCTTTGGATGTCGCCTGCCGGCTTGAGGCGCAGCACTGGCGGAAGCTGCAGGGCTAGACATTTGCAAGCTAGCCAATTGTGTTACGGCTTCATTACGAAAGACCACCAGACTCGGTTTTTGGCCGAGCGGCTGCTGGAGGATTAGATTGATATGTCAAATCAGCAGGACACGGAAGGCTGCGGGGTCAACGAGACAGACTTTCGAGTCGCGTGGTAATACTTAGATGGTTGAGAAGAGATAAAGCTCTTGGCCTTTGTGAAGCCAAAAACCGCAAGCAGGAAGTTGCCCGAAGTCTTCTGATGCCCCACTTTCTTGCTTTTGCCGAACTCAAGCACCTCAAGCACCTCAAGCACCTCAAGCACTTCTCGCACTCCACATGGGGTCCCCAGTCCCCAGAGACCATACAGCTCCTCCCGGACACGATCCGTCTTCTTAGCCTATACCAAGAGATGTGAATTCAATACAAAAAGCCCGCTATGTCTTCTATGTCTAGACCTTCGTAAGGTGGTTGACTAACAATGTGCGTCAGTCTGGCTTCTTCGCCGGTTATCTCGTTATGCAAATTCCCTCCAACTTGATCCTGATGAGGGGTCGCCCCTCACTTTACTTGCCTGGCTGTATGGCTGCATGGGGTATCGTTTCTGGTTTGACTGCTTGCGTCCACGACTACAAAGGCCTTGTTGTCGTTCGATTCTTCCTAGGTTTCGTCGAGGCTCCTTACTTCCCCGGAGCTCTCTTCCTGTTGTCTACCTGGTATACTCGCAAGGAGCTCGCACTAAGGACGAGTATTCTATATGCATAATCCCTTCTTTCTGGTGGTTTCGGTGGTCTTGTCGGTGCTGGTATTCAGTACGGCATGAACGGACTCAACGGCCTGCAATCCTGGAGATGGCTCTTCATCATTGAAGCGGCAGTCACAGTCTTCATTGCAATTTGTGCCATGTTCATTCTTCCAGATTACCCTCACTCCACTCGCAGCTTCACTCCTCTCGAACGCGCTATTGCTGTCAACCGTATGAGACATTCCAGTGGCGCTAAGGATGAAGAACGCGGCAGCCCAATCCAAGGTCTACGCGTGGCTGTCACCGACTACAAGACATGGCTCCTTGCGCTTATCATCATCACCAAGACTTCCGCCGGCGTTGTTACTTCCTTCATTCCCACTGTCATCAACACATTCGGCTATTCCAAGGTCATAACTCTGCTCCTTGTTGCCCCTGTAAGTACATTAATTACGAAAAAACAACACCATGAATTCATTACTAATTTCATTCATTATAGCCATACGTCTTTGCCACAATCGCAGCTCTTACCATCTCTTACACCTCCGACAAGTTGAGCGAGCGTGCCTTTCACATCATCATCCCCATCTTCGTCGCCATGGCCGGCTACATCATGGCCGCCGGCTCCATGACTCTCGCCGTCCGCTACCTCGCCATCTTCCTCATGCTCGGAGGTGTCTACGGCTCCTACAACGTTGCGCTGGCCTGGATCTCTAGCACCCTTCCCAGACCCCTCGAGAAGCGTGCTGCCGCCACTGCTATGATCAACACGGTCGGTAACTTGGCCCAGATCTACTCGCCATGCCTCTACATCAAGTCGATGCGACCTCGTTACTTGGAAGCTATGATTGCAAACTCTTGCTTCTGCTTGGCTTGTTTGTTTGCTACGTTGGTGCTCAGATGGTGCCTTAAGAGGGAGAATGCTAAGCTGGATAGGCTGGAGGCGGAGGGTATTGTTGCCATGGAGAAGATTGGGAAGGGTGATACTGAGGCTGAGATGTATGAGGACAAGGTTGAGTCGGTGCCCGCTACTATCGGTTACAGGTACGTTCTGTAAAGTGGTGACTATGGAAGGCCATCTGGTCTTTATATGATCAGGGTTGGAAACCGATGCGTTGTATATATGAATGGTTATATTGGATGTTCATGCGCTTGGTTATCTGTCTGGAAGGCATTGGTGCTGTATTTAATGAATGAAATATTTCACTGTCATGATATACGTTACTATCGCAACTACTGTGTTACCTCTTAATGCTAATCCGTGACTGTCAAAAACACCAGAGCTTCGTCTGTTCACTTAGTTGCCATATTGTCCTCCTCCATCGATATCTCCTCAGGTATGTTGGCTTAGTAATCCAGGTCACGTGACCTCAAGCTTGACATGAAGGTACCTACATTCTCATTCTCGTTCATTAATTATCTTCAAAGCAGCGTCCTTCTAGATCAAATACATTCCACCAGTCCTCACAAAGCACAAAAGAAAAGCAGGATCAATGCCCAAAGCAAAAATCCTAACACACATCCCCACTCCCTATCTCATCTTCCTCCTCTACATCGAACCCCTCTCCACCCTCCTCGGAGCATACTGTACATACATCCCCCTTGCCCCTTTCCTCTCCCCCTTCTTGCCCACTCCTCTTGCACACTAACAAAAAACATCAGACGCCTACCTAACTCCCCACCTCTACCTCTCCTTAACCCACGCCGCCTCAACCCCAGCACCCCTCCCACCACCTACAAACATAAACACCACAATCCCCCTAGCAACACGCATCGCCCTTTCCCAACTCGCAAACCTCTACATCCTCTTCGCGCTCAACGAAGGCCTCGTCCTGAGATGTACACGCGACGCTCGTGTCTGGCGGACTTTGCTGTTTGGCCTGTTAGTGGCCGATTTAGGCCATTTGTGGACGAGTGGTGTGCTGGCTGGTCCTAATGCTGCGGCGGTGGGAGAAGCAGTGGGTAAGGTTGAGGAAGCAGTGGCAATGGGTTGGAACGAGTGGATGATGAGGGGCGGGCAGGGAGGAGGGGGGTGGGGGAGTGTGTACTGGCAGTTTTGGAAGTGGAATAGTATGGGATGGGGTAATGTGGCGTTTGTTTATGTTGGCGTTACTATGAGAATGTGCTTTTTGTTGGGGGTTGGAGTTAAGGAGGAGGAGGTTGAGGTTGTGAGGAGTAAGAAAGAGTGAGCAGTGCTGGTGGTGTGGTATGAACGCTGCTGTGGAACTACGAAAATGTGTAGCGAGTATGTTAGACATATCAGAAGTAGGTAGGTATGAGCAGGATGACCAAGCAGCATCGAAAGACGGCAAGTGAGTGCACCACAAATTCAGCCGTACCACGACTGACAGTCGTCCTGGGTAGACAATTGGACGCTAAAAGTGGGCTTCATAGCCTACGTTGGTTTGCGTGAGCAAGCACAATCAACTGGAGATATCCTTCACACATGGACATGGGAACTTCAACAAAAGACAAAGATGAGTATTCGATGCAGACCAAGAAAAGATTGCCAGTTCGTGAAAATGCTAGTTATGTACAACCACAGTCAAGTGTGCCACATCCACCTCTTTCACATCCAGCGCACTTATTCTGACCATCATCAACCTTTCATGATCGTACTCTCTACTCGTCATCATCCTCGGCATCGCCATCACCGACAACGTTGAAGAAGCGGAGCTCATAGGTTCCCGGGCTAGTAGAAACAACACGGAGCCAGTCACGGAGCTGCTGCTTCTTAAGGTACTTCTTTGTGCTATACATCATGTCTTGTCAGTCCAATTCAATACTCTTTGCCTTTACCTCCAAGCACGGGTTATGCCTTTCAGCCAAGGGTATATCTTACAGGTACTTCAAGTAACGACCGCTGAACTCCTGGTGAGCAACAACCTCAATCTTTCCCTCGCCAGCCTGGCTGATCTGGATGACATCGCCGAGGTTACCGGTACGGCCCTCGACCTTGATGCGGTCGTGGAGGAACTTTTCGAAGGCGGAGGCGTCGAAGATCTTGTCGTTGACGGGTTGAGAGCAGTTGATGATGTACTATAAACACACAAGAGTTCGTCAGAATAAAACTTCGTCTTAGTCCATGTTTCGCGCTTCTTCTCTTCCTTTTATGATGGGTGTGAGGGTATGTGTGCATACCTTCTTGGTAATCTTGCCAGCCTTTCCAGCCTTTCCGGACTTGCCAGTGGAGATCTTCTACATGTTTCCAAAACGTGTTAGTTTTGCCTACTGTTCATGTTTCGATGCGCAATCCTTCATGCGCCGACTACTCAGTAGCAGCGACAAGAAAGGAGAGGCGAACAGCAAAGCAGGGAGGGTGTAAAGCGTACGGGTGCGACCATTTTGAAAGAGAGTGTATGGGTTGGTATGCAAAGAAATTGATATCCTGCAACTCTTTTCGATTGTGTGGTGTAAGAAGATGCTTGTGTGGCTTGTGATTGAAGATTTTCGAGAGTGTGTGCTGGTCTGTGCTTTCGCATGGAGATGACTCCGGTGGCATGTTCTTGGGATAAGATTAGACGATCTTTATATTCAACTTTAGTAGACCTTTGCGCAGATCGTCAAAGCACTGTGAAGTGGAAATATAACTAGTGATCTTGTCTCAACCACCAGTCTACCTATACCATCGAAAGGCCAAAAATGAGTCCAGAAGGTTTCATCCAACCAGGCCTCTTTGAGGACTTACAGAGCAAAATCGATGACGATGGCCGTGTGAGAGACGTGAGTGATGCCATTGTGTATGTTTATGTGCTATATGTGCTAACATAGCCAAAAGCAAATCCGAGACATCATTCAAGATCTCGAGAAGAAAGGTACTCTTTTCATGTTTCAGCTGCAGAAAGGTAAAAGCTGACCTTCATTTTATAGAGAAGCCAATTATATCTACGTTATCCAACTCACACGCTTCGCCGAATGGTGATGGTATGTCTGCACTTTACTTATGGTGTTATGGGAACCTTGACTGTGGCAACTACTAAAAACAAAATTCAGTCACTGCACTCGCCAAAGACGTCGAGAACAATTCCATCCCAGCACTCGTCACAAACATCTCCTCGCTGTCAGAACTGGCATCACAACAACCATACTACAAGTTCAATCAGATGTGGTCGCGGCAGATGCAGGATGCTGTATGTTTGAGGATTTCCTATCTTTTCAGTATTCTTCCGCTAAGAGGATGATTCGTGTGTGCCTTCCGTAATAAAGTAGGTAGGTTGCTAATCCTGATACTCGATATAGTCTTTCATTGTGATTCTCTGCGGGTGGCTCGGTGGCTTTGACAAGGGCGAGGAAGGCCAGCTTCTGACCATTGAGCAAGTCGGTGCAATATTGAAAGGTAAGAATGATATCGAAGCACTCCAGCTCGTCCCTATGCTGACGACTTGTCAACAGTCCCCGTCAACCTCAAAGACCGCGATGTCTTCCACCTTACCATCGAAGAATACCTGCAATCTCTGATCTCACTCATCGATGAATTGGTACGTCTCCTTCACTATTCATTGTTCTCCTCCAAAAGCATGAACATATCAGTCTTAATATCACATCAGGCCCGTCTCGCACGCAACTCCGTAACGTTAGGCAACTACACGCGTCCCCTCCTCATCAGCCAGTTCATCAAAGACCTACACGCTGGCTTCCAGATCCTGAACTTGAAGAATGACTCACTCAGGCGGAGGAGTGATAGCATCAAGTACAAGGTGAGAGAGGTGGAGGATGTAGTGTATGATTTGAGCTTGAGAGGATTGATCAAGAGAGATGGTGTATGATCGTGCGAAGTGCTGTTGATGGAGAAAGCCGAGAATGATTTAGCAGTACTGAATTGGCTCAGTGGCCGTGATCGACGAGCAAGCGATGGGTGAGCAGGCTGAGAAAAGCTTCAAAGGCTTCAGCAGCGCGTGGGCTCATTAGGCAGAGTGGTTGCCTTGGACCAGAAGTTCGAAAGAGATTCAGACAGAGACTTCATGCTCTAAAACGGGCGTCTGACGAGACGTAATAATCCAGCGCTGGAGCCGCAACGACATCGGATCAAGGCCCATCTCGATTGATTGTAGGCTGTGATCATGTCATGTAGCCAGTCAACGTCCGATATCCTCGATATCCTGCAAAACCGCTGGCAACGGCATCGGGTTGTTTTTTTCTTCGTTCACCGGTTCCCCCTTGACCACGACCTCCTCTGTGGCCTCATTCTTGACATCGCCCTGCCCACAACCCTCCTCTTCCTCCCTCTTAACCTCCTTCTTGACCCTCTTGACTCCCTTGACCTCCATCACAGCACTCGGACAAAGTCTCTTCTGCCCCAGCACACAATCTCCACACTTCCTTCCTACAGGAGGACACCACGTCTGACCAAACCCGACCAACAAATGATTGATATCATGCCATTTCTCCCTCGGCAACCAGCCCTCCAACATCTTCCTCGTCTCCTCCGGCGTCTTCGTCTTGTGCCAGCCCCATAGATTCGTGATGCGATGCACGTGCACATCCACTCCAATACCTTCGTCACGACCCCATGCAGCTGACATGCAAAGGTATGCCATTTTGGGTCCGACTCCAGGCAGTGAGGTCAGGCCGTCGATAGTGTCAGGTATATCGCCTGCAAACTTATCGCGCAGGATCTCGGCGGTCTGCTTTATATACTTGGTTTTATTATTGTGAAAGCCGACTTTCATTATCAATTCGTTGAAAAGTGTTGGTGTTACTGCTATTATGCTTTCCAAGGTGAAACCTCCTGGCAGGTTATCTTGGAGGTTCCTCATGGCAACGGCGGTGACGGTGTCTTTCGTTTGGGAGGACAGCATCAGAGCTATGAGTGTTTGGAAGCGTTGATCGCGTGGTGTGCGAGTGTCGTCGGCGAGAGACTCGCAGCCCATAGTATCGACTGGTGCGGGCCATTGAGAGCGCATTTGTGCGGTTAGTGTATAGATTTCTTCCCAGTTTGAGGGTGGTGAGATTGGGATGTCATTGTCGGGCTTGGAAGTTATACGGTTGGTCGGAGAGCGCTTGATGCGCTTGGTCGGTGTAAGAGCATGATTGGGCGAGATGGTATCAAGGGCTGCAGCAGGACGTTTGGTACGAGGGCGAAGGGTGGATGCTGGGGTGAATAGAGCGGTGTGAGGAGCATCTTCAAGGTCTGATGGAGGTGGTGAGAGAGGCGTGTCTGAATCTGAAGCTAGGCCTTCTTTCTTGATGCTTGGTTGCTGAGCATTGCTATTCCGTAGCGATCTATTAGATGCCAGGGCTCGCACTAGCCTAGCAGTATCCTGGGAGGCTCTAGACGTTCTCATTGTGTTTCGGGGATTGGAAGGGACTCGGATCTGTTGAAAGTGGAGTTCACATTTCCCCGAGTTTCAGCACGTGCGAGTGCTGTCATCTTTTGTTGATCGTGTTTCACCTTTACTTCACTTCAGTTTCACCTTTACTTCACTTCAGTTTCACCTTTACTTCACTTCAGTTTCACCTTTACTTCACTTCAGTTTCACCTTTGCTTCACCTCTTTTCTGTAGTGTACCATCTCTGTGCAAGCCTCGTACGATCTCTTGAACATCACCACCTTTACAGCTGCCTCTCCTCTTGTCCTTCTACTCTTCTGGATCTGGCTACATTCTGCCAATGGGAGCCAAAGAGCATGACTGGTCGCTGACAGACGATGCTGTGGGCAAAGCTCTTAGTACCATTCTTACAAGACTGGAGCACAACTTGAGGGACACAGACTATGCTCGCACATTACGCCAATCTCCTTATGAAAGATCGAAAGCTCGCGCTGTAGGTACACATGGGTTTTGCACGACCTTCTCCAATTCAGAGTACTAACAAGATTATCTGTACTCCTAGAATCTCGAATATGCCCAAACACTTCTCTCCCGTCTCGAGCAAGTAAATACAACCGCCCATCCTACCAGAACAAGTCGCCAGCAAGCGCAGAACAAAACGAAGCAACACAGTGTGCTGAAGCAATGTGAAGATCGTCTACGTGAGCTCGATCTAGAAGGAAGTTCAGAGACTGCAGATGCGTCTTCCGATGACGACCCGCTAGATGAAGATACTCAGGCATTTCTATGTCGATTTGCGCCAGGAGGGAATGCCGCAGCTGGCATTGACACCAAGCATAAAACAGATCAAATGCCAACGACAAACACCCAATCCGAGACACAACAAGCACCAGTAGCGACTGCACCGCAAACTTTCACCCTACGATCTCGTCGTCTTGACCAGTCTTCTACAGTATCTCAGTCTACTGGAACCACCAAAGGAGCAACGTCCTCTTCACAAATCAGTCCCTTCGCGCCGCCAAAGTCCACCACCTCCAGCACCACCCTTCTGGAAGCTCATACCTCCACACAAGAAGACCTAACCAGCTCTCTCCTCGACCTTGCCCGCGCTCTGAACGCCTCCACAAAGTCTTTTTCCACCTCTTTGGGAGCTTCCGATCCGTTGGTCGATGGCGCGACGTCCGCCCTCGATCGTAATGTGACGGGCATGGAAGCTGCAGAAAGACGTATGGGTATGCTGCGGCGGATGACAGAAGGCAAAGGCTGGTTTGGGAGGTTGAGTCTGTGGGCTTGGGTTGCTGTGGGATGGGTGGCATTACTGGTGGTCATGTTCATTCTGCCGAAATTGAGGCTCTGAATTCGTGGAAGATCGGCATGAAAATCGACTACGATACTAGAGCTCTACGTCGTAGTTAGGAAAAAGATGGTTCAAGGTACCATGAGGCGGTCAGTAGCTAGGAGGGCTGTGAAGAGTGCCCGTAGACTCTCTCAATCTCACGGATGTATCAGACTACAAATATTCCATCGAAGAAGAGCCTAGGATATTAGAGAAAGGCATGAGGTGAGTAGCTCGAAAAGAGTCAGGGTACCCTCCACAGCGGTCCCGGCCAGGCAGGCACGAGAAAGAGGAAGGCGCGAGTTACCGATTCAATCTCACGCGAACTTCCAACTTCTTACAACACTCCGACACATCATTCGCACCATCGACACCACTCACACCGTCGTCAAGAACATGTCTTCATCAAATACAGGATCTCAAACTTTGACAAGACAACAGAGCAGAGATATGCTAGACGAGGAAATGACAAGATGGCTAGATGCTTTGCCAGCGGACAGTCCTCTGATCGGCCTAGTTGATCAAGCTGGTGGCACTCTTCGGATGCCGATGACGGCTTCTGCTCATGGGCATAGCACTTCCTGGACGCGTACCAAGATTCAAGTAGGTCTGCTTATTACACGTCAAGCAACAAAAGCTAAGATAAAGTGAACCTAGACGATAGACTGGATTCTGGACATGCATACACCACAATCCATCGAAGATTGCTGGTACGTGCTTGTTAGTGAATGGGAACAGAAGAAGCACAAGAAACCCGTCAAGAAAATCGGACCCAAGCACTACGACTTGTTTCGGTAATTTCCTGAGTGTGCTATATGCATTATCCTAAACTACGCTAACGTCTGTCCCAGAGTCCTTTACGCTCTGTATATACGAAGCATCGTAGATCAGTCGACTCCCCTAAGACAATGTTGCGGCCGCGGTGAAGGAGATCCCAACAGTGCGAAACGACTAGCCTGCATCAATCCTCGTCATGTCCGTCATATCACCATAAACAAGGCCAATGATGGCACGCACCAGCATTGTGGGTACGCCTGCTGAAATTGTTCTTGATCCTAAAGAAAGCGCAATGAGATGCTCTCCAGATGACTACTTACCAAACGGGACTTTGACAGAGGTGTGACTAGTGCTGGAGTCTTTTGAGACTCTAGAAGATTCTTTCGTAGTGCTTTATCTCGGAGACGGTGCTATTGGGATACGGTGCGAACACAATCTCCGAATCCCACGGTAATCTACACACACCTAGATCTGTGGAAATGAGTGCTACCAGGAAAATGACATCTGAAAGCCACAACAAGAGAGATGGCTTGAGATCACAACAACAGGTGGACATCAATCGCCCCTCCAAAGGCAAAGGTAGAGCTTTGCCACAGTCAGCCACAACAAGCCAGAAATCCCGATTAGCACAAGCACAAGAACAATTGGAACACTATACAGCAGAAGCTGAAGCTTCCTAACTACGAGGTGTTAGGCCCAAACAACCCTATCATCTCTAAGGTGCTGGAGCTTTAGCACTGGACGAGAAGCTCGTAAGAGACAAGAGGAATTATATATACGAACTACTTTCGTCTCGGTCTCGGATAGTTAAACATCCTACTACGACTTGAATTACCACATGGTTCAACTACTACATAGTTATGCCATTTCTTGCATCGCCGCACACAGAACCTACACCATCTCAACGAACCCACAATGGTGCACGAAGAAGCTTTACGAGGTTCCGCAAAACGAAGATATGTTCTGTTGTGAGAATGTGTGGAAATACCGAGTAAGGCACGCCCAGTATGCAATGAAAGAGGTAGACGCTTTCAACTGACAATACTTTTGCTTCCACATCTCGAACAGAGAGTGGGTAGCAGCCAACGAGAAGTTTTTCGAGCTGCAGGAATTCCACAGTATATTGCTTCGCCAAGCAGAGCATATGGTGGAAGTGCACTTCATTGGAGACTGCCATGACATTCTCGTCAGTCTCATACAAATCTAATGCGTGCTTTTCCTCGTCTGCCAAGACCATATTTGCCCTGAGCAATGTTGAAACATCGAAACGTGTAGTCTGGGTTACACAATGTGGTTTCATTCGCCAAGCCAGGAACTGAAGATCAATAACGACCTCAATGGTAGATACCTATACATGTTGATATGTGGCATTTTGTTCATTAGGTCTCGTGCAATGTTATGGCCAGAACTCTGGTGAAAGCTCCTTTCTTTGGATTCAAACCTTTTCCGTACCAAGGAGACGCAGCTTCTCTCGACTGAGTGATGACCTTTGGTAACCATTACGTGTAACGAACATGGATAAAGACTGTCCCATGCCTGTGTCCTTTGCGGCTCTGACTTGAGTCCTACATCAAGTGTGATGCACATGTTCTGATCCAATATTGTCCCTTCATGCAGTAAGGACCAGTGACAGCGTGTAGCTACACAAATATGGCAGCATTGTGTTGCTATTCAGAAAAAAAGCCGAGAATAACTACCTTATTGCTTATTGCTTGCTTGCTACGCGCCAACGCCGAAGCGCGAAAAACGTCGACGCCGAAAGCAATTCTTTCTCCGAACCGAAGGTCCCACCTCAACCATTCTCCAGATCTGCAGTCGGGCGAACGACCGCCGGCATTAGATCATTGGCATTCTTTCTTAATCTCTTTCAAAATGCTCTTCTTCGTTCTGCAGTCACTGCCAGCAAGGTCTCGACCGTCTCGGACTGCAACACATGAGACTCCCTTGGCATGGCACGAAGCCAGCATTAACAGAGAAAGACTCATCCATCGCCACTCCTCTACCCTCATCTCCAGAGTCTGAATCGAAGGACACCCTTCCCGAGCATGATACTTCGAATCCCGAGAAAGGTACAAGACCGCAACCTCCTCTACCACTAGGCCCGGCACCCATACCAAGCGATATTGAAAACGATTCACTAGGCCATGCAGGAGAAGAGGAAGACATATGGTATCCCGAAGGTGGTCTTAAAGCATACCTTGTTGTTCTCGGTGGCTGGTGTGGCATGGTTGGAGGTTTCTCCTTGATGAACTGCGTTGGGGTTATACAGGCTTATCTACAAGAAAACCAATTGAGAGATTACTCGCCTAGCACAGTAGGCTGGATCTTTTCTATCTACCTCTTCTTCATCTTCGGAGCGAGTCTTCAGATCGGTCCGGTCTTTGATGCTCATGGCCCCTTTTGGTTACTGCTTGCAGGAAGTGTAATTATGGTAGCAATGTTCATGGCTTTGGCAGAATGTACTCGTATGTACTATGGGAATGACAGACGTCCGTACTGATCTTTGGCTAACATCTAGTTGCAGAATACTGGCATTTCATCCTCAATCTCTCCATCTTCGGCGGTATCGGCTCTTCTCTCCTCTTCACCCCTTCCCTATCCGCAATTGCCCACTGGTTCAGCAAAGGTCGTGGTGCTGCAACTGGTCTTGCGGCAACAGGAGGGGCAGTAGGCGGAGTCATCTTTCCCCTCGCCCTCGAGCGCCTCTTCCCCATGGTAGGATGGGCTTGGTCCATGCGTATTCTAGGCTTCATCTACCTCTTTGTCTGTACCATTGCCGTCCTCCTCACACGCTCTCGTCTTCCTCCCAAACATGGCGGCACCATCAAGCCTGACTTCCGCATCTTCAACGACGGCACTGGCGCACTTGCTTTGGTAACGCTAGGTACATGGTTTTTGGAATGGGGATTGTTTATCCCATTGTCTTACGTTCCTGAATTCGCTGCTGCCAATGGCTTAAACAATGGCTATCAAATCGCAGCTATCTTGAACGCAATGTCGTTCTTTGGTCGTTGGGCTCCCGGCTGGATCGCGGACCGCATCGGTCGCTTCAACACAATGTGTATAACGTCATTCTGCTGTTTCATCTGCGTCTTCGCCTTCTGGTTACCGTCGGACGGCAGTCTCACATCTCCAAGCAAAACATACGGCCTCCTCATCACCTTTGCCGTCTTCTATGGTTTCTTTTCTGGTAGTAATATCAGTCTGACGCCAATTTGTGTCGGCCAGTTGTGTGAGACGCATGAGTATGGGAGATATTATGCGACTGTGTATACGATTGTGGCAATTGGGAGTCTGGTAGGATTGCCGATCGCAGGAAGTCTTGTGCGAGCGGCTGGTGGTGGGTATTGGGGTGTGGTTGTATTTGCAGGAGGTTGCTATGTTATCAGTACCGCGGCATTTGTGACGGCGAGGGTGAGGAAGGTTGGTTGGGGTTTGAAGGCGGCATGGTGATCGATAGGCATGTTCGAAAGCGATGCCTGTAACCGTGTGAGCACGCAATGCTGTGCTTTGGACACTGGGTCTTATGAAGTATCGAAAGGCTACTGGAAGGCAAGTTTAGGATATATATTTAGATTTTTAATGTGAACACGACTTACGACCTAAACTTTCAGTCTTTCATCATGAGATCGTGTCAAAAAGCCTTCGCCAATGACAAACAATGCAACATATATGCTTACGGACATAACGGGACCAAGTTGTCCTCACCACATACCTCGCTCAACCCGCAGCAGAAGCCACAATCTACAAAGAAACACAAACGCAGCACAAACAAATTTCGGCTTCGGAAAGGCGGCGCTCAAGCTAACTTCATGAGGCATCTGTATGGTGGCGTCAACCTTGAGAGAGGGGTTGACCGAACGATCACCGGCAGTTCCATGTGCTTGAAGGATAGAGGAGGGGTGGGAGGATAAGCTGAGCTAAATGGTTTTTTTGATCTGTGCGACCTTCATTGTGGTGAATTGCAATTGGTGTTTTTGCTTTCGTTGCGGTTCTGCTGGAGGCGGTTCTCATCAACTTCCATTGGTCAATTTTACTGGGTATATCTGTACTTCTCTTCTAGTGCTGTAGATGGGATACGCAAGCCTTTCTTACTCCTCATCCTCTTCAAGGGCGAGTAAGCTGGACTATTTTAGTCCTGTCGCACGGACTTCTTGAACCAGTCGCTCCATCTTTCTCTTCTGCAATCGTTCACATCCTCTGTCAAGACCTCAGACCCACCTGATGACTAGTCCGTCACGGAGAAGCTTACTCCTGGGTATATCGTGTCCAGCATTCTTTTGTTTCACACTACTTCTAACTAGGCACATTGGACTCTTCAAATATTGCTCATTACATACTACCTCTGTTTCCAGACTACATGCTCTCAGGCCGCCTTCCACCTGGAATCCAGCTAAGGTCAAACGTCATCCCCACTCCCAGCTCCATTCAACATACTCGGTCTCACGAATACACGAAACAAGCCACGTGTCTCAATCAGCCAGCAACACTCCTCCTTTTCTTGCTCTCCCTTCTGCCCGACCCATTCCTGCCAGTACCAACTTTAGAAGAGCCCAAGATGTGCTCAGGCTGTTCAAGATGTTCCACCTGCATTGGCTGCAAGCCTCCATATCCTGATGGCGAGTAAGATCGCATGCTTCCATGCTGCTGGGCCAACATACTCGTACCAGACGAGCGAGGCTGTGCAGGAACATAGAGGTCGTAAAGGTCGTGGAAGGGACTTGGTAAGGTAGAGAAGCCAGGAAGTGCTTGGTGCGAGGTTGGAGGGATGGCGTTGTTGATGTAAGATGTCTGCAAGGGTGAGGTGATACTGTGTTGATCTTGTGGGTATTGCTGCTGATGAGGTGGTAGAGTAAGACCTGATGCGAAGTGGTCATCATGACTTGTAAGTGCAGCATGCTGGAGAAGCGGAGCGAGTTGGGTCGGAGAGGCTGGGCTGCGTTCATGGTAAGACACCTGCTGACGAGAGTTGCTGCTGTTGTTGCTTGCGTTCAGCTGACCGTAGGCAGGCACGAATTCTCTGGGTGTGTACAATCGAGGTTCGTGGCTGGCATCGTTGGCCGAGAAGTTGTTGTACGAAGTGCTCGAACCAGAGGTTGGGGTCAGTGGTGTGTATGGAATAGTGGTAGAAAGCGATGGCAGCGTTTGACGTTCAGCTGGAACATTGTGGAAGCTGTGCTGCTGAATGGGTCGCAGTGTTGGGCGCTCAAAAGGATCCCGAAGTTCTTCGCTTTGGAAGGATGAACTATGAGATGAGATGTATGATACTGATCGAGGATTGCGAGCTGAATTGACGAGTGGAGAGTGCGCTTGGTTCGACCATGAATATGCTGTTGAAGGCATGAAAGGCGGTTGTTGTGGACACTGTAGTCATTTCATGTCAGACTGGCGCCGGTGAAACTTTGCTGATTGTACGACTCACAACAGAACTCTGGCTATTGAGGTGCCCATCAAGCGCCAATCCATGCTGCGACTGACGATGATGCTCGTAGTGTTTATCGTGTACCGAGCCATGCTGATTGTTGATGGGGCTCTTTGAAGGTATGTCGCCTGAGGACGGAGTTGGACATTGCGAAGTTTGTTGTTTAGGATTCATGAAGCCACTGAAGTCTGCTGGCAAGGTCTGAACAGCCCCGACCTGCACAGTATTAGCGTTGTCCCTCTCCTCGCCTATAGGAAACCCACTCGAAGGAAATTACACTGGTTCGAAGCATTGCCAGTTCTACAGCCTAAACAAGCACTGCCGTCTCCTTTGTCACCACTGCACTTGATCTTGCGCTTCCTGCACCTCCAACACTATTGATGGCATTAGTATCAGTTCAGTGTGGTAGGATGTGACCTGCATACCGCAACAGGTGCTCGTGGTGTGCCAGCTGGTGTTGTTCCTGTTGTCTTGCGAGGCATGTTATTCTCGTCGTAGAAAGAGAAGAATGGCTCGTAGACTGTGTCAAGTGTGCTGATATCTGTCCAGCCAAGATCTGGGGGTGAGTAGGTGGGTTGAAATAGCAGTATTCTTTCCAAATGGTCGTTGCCACAATTCAAGCATAATGCCATTTCTACTGTTTCAAGGGAAATTAAGGTCTCTGGCCTGAGACAAAGAAACAGACGGTGATGAACAGACGGTTGAGGCTAAGTCCTTCTGGTGCTCACCGCCCGAAGACGGATCAACGGTTGAATCTTATAACAGCAAACGAGAAGATCTCACCCAGGCGTATCTCGACAAGACGTGTCCAGATCCGGCGTGAGGGGCAAAGCGCCTCGATCAGCCAGGTGAATAGCCATCACGTTCAGCCAAGATCTCACGTCGCTGAGGAGACTACGTCTTCAGTCTAGCGATTACAATTGGATGGAGACAGTGGTAAGGACCGAAGATGCTAATGTCAATGCATGTCTTTGGGTATCGCCGTACCAAAGATGGTGTTGTGCTACCCGTGGCTGCACGAGAAGGAAAGGTATTCAGGTAGCGAGCCCACAATGTTAGGCCCGTGCAATGTATACTCAATCCAGGGCTATGAGAACCAGATGCGGGACTTGAACAAAGACACAGCATGACCATGGTCATCATCCGATGTTTGTGATCGTAGCAGAAGAGTTTCGAGCGTATTGAGCATCGTTTGCTGTGCGTAGAATCTAGCGGCAACCCCCTCGCCTTTCCAATGATAAAGCCAACGACGAAGAGGGTAATAAGTGGCGAGCGCTAATGCATGCAGATAGCGACCTATCGCCACATCTTCCTCCTATGTAATGATCCACTACCATTGCTGCTAGTGAGTTGGCCTGCATTGACACTAGTACTATAGCTTCGATTGGCGAGCGGAACCTTTCCAATGTGAGATATGCAAATAAATATGATGACTTGATTCTTGTTATTCATCTCTGCAGTGTGGCTCCTATATTTTAGCTAACAGGCTAGGACGAACGTTGGATGAAGAGAACCTGACCACGTTGCCCAGCAGTTGTGCGAAGCCTGAAACCGTCAACGATGCAAGAAGCCGGCGTTTTTAGACTAGATGCAGATCAGACGCTGCGGTGAGGTGGGCTTGAACCAATGGGTTGTGTAATTAGCGTCAATGTATGAAGCAAGTTGTTACATGCTTCACTCAATTGTGTCACTATTGGCTTCAAACAAAGATATCTTGTTGCGTGCTTTAGTCCTGAACAGTACCGTAGCTGGTATGTAGATATCAAGACCAGATAGCCTTGTCATAATTCCTCGATCATCTATCAACAAGTTTGTGAGACGGCCGATGTAGTTGGTACGCCCGAACAGGCTGACGGAGATTTCCTTTCTTCCTGGTGGGCTGCAGGCCGATCGAAAACTTGTGAACCACTAAGAAACCTTTGATTTTCTCTGAATGAACTAGGCGTAGCTCGGCACTAATGCCCGCCCATTATTATTCTCTTTAATATTCATGCACTGCAAAATAGTTCCTCCGTGGAAGCGAAAACCTTTGGCGTCGTACAAACACGTTCGGTAGGAGCGGCAGAGCATGCGAGTGTGCGATGCGAGTGTTTTGGTCAAACGTCAAAGAGCAAGTTGACCATGTCTCACCTCAGTAGTTTGTGTGGAAATCACCCCATGGTTGGCTGACAAAGGCTAGCAGCTCATCACAGTTGCTCCTCCCTAGCAGCGCCCTGCATTCGTAGCTGCATGAATGGCTGCGCCTATCATGTACATGGCAAGACCTGACTAGGCTAAGAAAGGTAGCGAGCTGCAGTACACGGCACAGATTTGCCGCACCATCCGAAGACATTGGCTAGCACTACTGTTGCATCTGCCTTGGCTCTAGAGCAATTGAGGGTGAGTTGGGGAGCAGTTTAAGACGACGAAGACGAAATGAAGTTGATGAAATGTCGTTGTTACAGGCATGACCGTTTGGTAGAACTAGGACGTTTTGCAAGGCTTAATTATCTCGTTGAACCGGATCTGAAACGGGGGCGTGCGGCTGCCGGCAAGCGCATCCTCTCCGGGTATTGATCTGTGTTTCGTGAATGAACGACAGATCTTGAAACAAAGCTGGAAGCATCTAGGTGTTTCGCCTCGACGGCCTTGTTTCAGCATAGTCATGAGAACACCTTAATTCA
>Ga0160427_10000414_pt1 | contig 26099 bp, 34 predicted proteins | sample SolpanmetagenomL_FD_108194 | JGI IMG/M metagenome (GOLD analysis project Ga0160427, IMG submission 108194) | Solar panel surface microbial communities from Lawrence Berkeley National Laboratory, California, USA - L | ecosystem: Engineered > Built environment > Solar panel > Unclassified ...
AAAACATACCCAGTCCTCGAGCTGCTTCTTGCAGATGGGCTCAACGCGCTCCTTCTCGTGGAAAGAGTTCCAGAGCTTGGAGACGATGAAGAGGTCCTCACGCTTTACGATGCCCTCCTTGATAGCACGGGCAACACCCTCACCAGACTCCTTCTCGTTTCCGTAGTCTGCAAACATACAGTATCAGTATATAGCCAACTTCTACTCGTCTAAGATGTAACTTGATCTTGGAGCACAAGAAGCTGGCTTGCAAAAACCAGTTCTCATGTCCTGAAGCGACGGAGCTTTCGATAGTGGAGGAGAGACGTACCGCAGGCGCCGTCGAAGAGACGATACCCAGTCTTGATGGCGTTGTAGACAGTGTCGGCACAGGTTGCGTTGTCGACTTTCCAAAGGCTAAATCAAGGACATGAGCACGGGAATCTTGGAAGTGTTGTATAGAGGGAGGTATACCCGAAACCGACCAATGGCCTACACAATGAACATTAGCTTTGGTTGGCAAGGAGGTTGAATCCTCTTTGCAGCAGGAAGGAAAGCAGAACACTCCTTCGCAGACAGTAGAGTCCAGCTAGTTTACACTTACATCTTGTTTCCGTTGTTGAGAGTGACAGACATGGCGGATGAATCTAGCTTATCGCCGAACTTTCTGAGTAAAGGTGTCGTGGAAAAGGATCTGGGTCTGATTGAGGGAGAGGGAGAGGGAAAGTGTTGATGTTGTGAGAGGAAAGAGGGTGAGTTTCGAAGAGCTGAACGACTTGAAACTTGAAATAAGGGTCTAGTAGCAACGGGAAATAGGCGGCGACAAGACATCTTCTACAAAGGAATGGGGCGATGATGAGAGGGCAAAAAATATATGTGTGCGAAGACAGCCTAATATGAATGGTTCCACGTTTTGCTTTTGTTCCTGGGTTGTGTCTTTTGCCTCTTGCCTCGATTGATCGATAGCTGGGAGGGAAGGTATCCCCGCTCTCCAATGGCTGTTTAGACTTTCTGGCGCGCTGATTTGGCCATTTCTCTCCTCGTCCTATATGGCCTGCTTTTCGCGATTACATGTCTTCAATATCTACGCCTCAATTCACCTTGCCCTTAGCGAACTTGTTACTTGTGCTCAGGTCTGACCATGTCTCATGTCAGTAGAGCTACCTATCCATCTGTGACGCCTTTGATCGAGAGCGGGGTTTCTCGATTCTCGCTTCATACTACCCCGGGCTCATTCAGGCTTAATCTCGAGTCCACTTCAAACGTCCTTCGGCATAGCCTGCCAATGAGGCTGCTCAAAACTCAGCCTCTACACGGGTAATCTGCGCTCAAATAGGCTGCGAAAACAACTTGTTGTCCAAGACGTCTAGCCTCGTGATCACCCCCTTCTAACGAACCACTGCACATCATGCATGGCAAATATACATGGTACTTTGGGGAAAGGTAGATGTTCTCGGCTTTGGATGCTGTTTCATGTTTGCTGGAGATCATAGAAAGTGAGGAGAATGCTCGTAAGAATGATGTCCCTAGAGACTAAGCCTACGAATACACATATCAAATACACCACCACTATGGCACTACCAAAACTCATCAATCGCATAATTCGCTCCTAAACCACGCCAGGACCAGGCGTACCATCCATAGCATCACCGTGTCTCCTGGCATTGCCAACTCCCTCCTCAAGACTAGCAATCTTGCCGCTCCATCCTTTTCCGCGACCACTACCCAAGAAGCCACCACGTTCAGTCTGCAATCGTGCGGTACCTACGCCACTGACTCCTTTCTCCTGGTTCTCGCCGAGCCATGGCTTCTTCGCTTCGCCGAGGACCGATTCTGCCATGAAATAGACGATGTGGCCGAAAATGATCAGAACGAGGGCAGGAGGGTACAACTTGTATATGGTGAGACCGAACACCTTTGTGCCTATTGCAGCACCCCAGAAATTCGCAGTAAGTAGAGACAGATTGAAAAAGTCCGCAGACGATAGTCGGTACATTAGAGGCGCCAACGAATAGAACAATGTCAGAATCAATGTGTATCCAGTAAGGTAACCACCGACAGCGCTGTTCCAGACTGCCGTGCGGAAAGATCCACGATCAAAGATTCCGGCCTGTGTTCCATTGATGAACATGCCGTAAAAAGCGAGCTGTCCAATAACTTCGTACATGGGCCGTTCCGAGACAAGGAATTCCTCGAATATGTTGGAAAGACCGTAGAAGATAGCTCCTCCAAGAGCCCACATGTCTCCTTTGACTGGGGCAGAAGCGAAACCACCATTGGCTCCGGTGATATGGTCGGAACCGATCAGAAGTCCTACACCTCCGATGCAGATGGCGATGCCAGCGTACTTTACGCCATCTATGGTTAGTATAGCTGTTGCTTATTTGCGTAGGAGAGTACGACTTACTTGCGTGAGATGGTAATGGACTCGTAGGAAGATAGCAGAGATTAGAACCACAACTACAATAGCAACAAAGTTGATGCACAAGAAGAGAGTCAGTATGAAGTCTGTATAATCAAGGTGAAGCAACTTACCTGTGCGCTCAAAATGGTCGTGTAACGATATGCCAGCACAGTGAAGTAATTCCCTTCAACATCCAGGAAAGCAAGGATAAAATAACGCCAGCCATCCTTGATTATGACCTTCATCCACCCACGAAAGCCGTACTTATATAATGTATAGGACGTATAGATCAGATTGAGAAGGATATAGTTGAACAGTGTTTGGAAGGCAGGGATGTTTGTGCCCTCAATGGCGAGGAGTGTTGAAAGTGTATTGGTGCTTGTGATACAGAGGGACAAAACTTGGCTAAACTCGCGTAAGAAAAAGAGATATCTATAACGATAGATTCAAACTCACCCTAACACCAAGACCAACCAAAAGTCTCTGGTCTTGACATATTGAAACCAGCTTCTTCTCTTGAGCTTGAACCGATCACCTACTGTGATATTTCCCGCTCCAGCTTGTGCCTGATCATCAAGGCCAGTGAATTGTGGTGTGCCGTGCTTGACGTTAGAAGAATCACCAGCCTCACTGGCATTTGCTTGACCGTCTTGATTCTTTGGACGAGCATGTATAGTATCAAACGATATCACCTCAACATCATTGCTCTTACTAGCTCGCCGTTGCGTAGCCATAGTGCGAAACAAGCACTCGTTTTAAACAAAGATATAAAATGATACGGCGCGCACAGCAAATTAGCAATAGGAGCACGAAAAGTCGCAATGGTAATCACTGTTGTTTCAGATAAGAATTGTAAAGACTTTTTCTGGTGTTGGCCAAGAGCTACCTGTTGCTGTCCACCAATGAGAGGTGCGCATTTGTCACACACGTCTTGGCGTTGAAAGAGACTTCCTTCTAGGTGGTGAGGTGTCTTATCAATGATTTGTATTGGTCTGCCTGGAGCCATGTAGCAGCACCGTATGTCTTACTGGATGGTCTGCCTTCTTGGACTCTTCGATCACTGTATAGATTTCAGCCTCCAAGAACACTCCACTCGCAAATATGAACTTCGAGAACCTGTCTTTGCTAGCAACGATTTGGCAGGGCCTTTCAAAGCATCCAGCTCACAGGTTCGATCTGTAGCATTTTCCTCATAGCTGAACAAAGAGTGTTCTGACTTGCAGTGGTGCCCAAATTGAATCGATTTGACGCTAACCATTTTGTGTTTCGGCCTTAGATGCTCCATCCGTAGGTCTGCCCCTCATCCAATTGACATCATGCGGGTAAATCAAAAGCTTCCAAAATGCTACTAACATAGCTCAAGCTGTTGCCCAATCTTATATACGATATCATCAACATACCATAATGGCACCACGCACTATTAGATGGGGCATTCTCGCGACAGGTGAGGAGAATGATTTCTAACTAATATACCTTATAATCTAACTGATTTTCCTATAGGTGGCATTGCTACTACGTTCACCAAGGACCTCCTTTGTGATCCCACCACCAGAGGTGTCGAGAACATCAAGCATACTGTTGCAGCTGCTGCCAGTTCATCTTCTGCCTCCAGGGCCCAGGATTTTCTGAAAGAGGTGAAAGCACCTTCTGACGCCAAAGCTTACGGATCTTATGAAGAGCTGGTCAAAGATTCCAATGTGGAGATTATTTACGTTGCAACACCCCACAGTCATCACTATCAAAATGTGATGCTAGCATTGGAGCATGGGAAGCACGTTCTCTGCGAGAAGGCATTCACAGTCAACGCCGCACAGTTGAAGAAGCTTGTCCAGGTTGCCAGGGAAAAGGTAAGCAGATTCTTACATACAGCTCACGGAAGTCGCAGTATGCTAACAACACCATCTCACCACTAGAACCTCTTCCTGATGGAAGCAGTTTGGACTCGTTACTTTCCACTCTCTTGCTACGTTCGTGATACAATCACCTCCGGTCGCATTGGTCAGGTCCACCGCATTCACGCCGATAATTCTCTATCATTGAATCCCGAAAAGAGCTTCGCAGGCGAGAAGCATCGCATGGTGAATATGGATCTTGCGGGTGGAGCTTTGCTGGATCTCGGAATTTACTCGTTGACCTGGGTGTTCCAATGCGCTTGGACAACACAAGAGAAGAGCAAGAGGCAGAAGCCAAGTGTCTTATCTGCAACCAAGCCATACCACAAGACTGGAGCAGACGAGATGATGACTATACTGCTTACCTTTCCTCGATCAATGGAGGACGGCGGTGACCTTCATGCTATCGCATCTACTGGCATGCGCACTGCTTCTGATCCTACTGGTGATCAAAAGGCTGGTGGCCCAAGCATCAGGATCTGGGGTGACAAGGGAGAGATCCAAGTCTTCCCACCTGCGTTCCGACCTCTGTACACCAAATTGATTCTGCACGATGGCACAGTGGAAGACAAACATTGGTCTATGCCCGGACCAGGCAAGGGCTCAGGCTGGATGAACGGCTTCGGTGACAATCTCAATGCCGAAGGAGAAGGGCACGGTATGTTCTTTGAAGCAGATGAAGCTGGATTCGCTTTACTGGAGGGACGGCTGGAGGGACAATATGAAGATCTAGATGAGAGCATTGTGATTATGGAAGTTATGGATGAAGCTCGTAAGCAGGGCGGGCTCAAGTATCCCGATGCTATTGAGTCGCTGGAATATCCTCTCAAGCTGTAAGTGCTACATATAATGAATGAAATTAAAGAACAATTACATGTCTAGAGCTTGTCGTGACCCGATCCCGACCACGCTGATATGCTCGCAGAAATGAAGGACTGAGTTCCAAGCCTATCAAGACTGGATGAGATAGTCAGAACGACAACATCACGTGTGAAACCGATCTGAAACAAACAAAAGAAGCTTAATATGTTTGGTAGGTCGTCATAATAAGGCTGAGACACCTTGGCAATCTTTGTCTTCATCATCACCTGCACACTTTTTGTGCTTGTTCTCGTACCTGCCTACTTCAACATCATCTCGTTTGCTCCTGCTTGTTTCGTCAGTCGTGTTATTGGCTTAGTTTGCTTTCGATTTGTGATTCTTTACCTTCTCCGTATCTTTGGCTCTTCTACATTGTCAAGATTGCGCGTTCTATTCTGTTTGTTTGGAGATCAATCTTGAAGAGGATTATCAAACTGTCACAATACGCTTAGGCGACACTTCCCACATCGCTATCAGGGACGTTCAATATCACTATTAACAAGTGTTTTAGTTCCGACATTCGCCGCTGGATCTCTGGATATACTCTGGGAGAAGAAGCTTGACCATGGATCCTTCCAGCATTGAAACGATATCGAAATATATCTTCAAACCCTTACGTGCTCCACCACCTCCTCCTCCAGCAAAAGTTCCGGCAAGCCCCACACGTAAAGCGAGGATTGATGTCAGCATGAGACAAGACGAAACATTCGAAGACGAGGATAGTGTTTTGTCCTTGGTATCTCTGATTCGTCAGGACAAACATGGTGGCTCGTTGCGATACCTCACGAAACCACTGTTCTCCATAAGGAATCCTGAAGGATCTACGACAACCACAAGGAATCCTGATGGATTTATCACAACCACGACTCTGATCCCACCTCACTCTTCCGTTGAAGTTGGCCCTGGCACCCATCAGATCCTAGCCGACCTCAACAGCTTACAGTCCAGCAATAGCCACACGGACTTTGCTTGCCATGATCGAATCTACTTGAAAGATGGGAAATACTCAAGGCCAACTAATTACAACTACGAATTGATGCCCTTTGTCAACCTAAAGCTCAGTAGAAGACATCCCTCGGCACGAAAGAAAACAGTACCACAGACTCACCACAGCAAGCCTCTCACGCACCAATGGCCATTATCAAACGTAGTCTTTGTTCCATCCTCTCAATCAATATTCTTCGATCCGAAATCCTTCAACAACATCGATACCCGGCCTGGATACTTTGAAGCCTTCCCAGGCGATGAGTTGATGGATTGGACTCTCCCTCTTCAAGTCCACGAAGAGGCCAACACATTCCCACGCCTTCAGCCAGTAGAAGCTGTTGACAAGCCCTACACCGGTATCATCGCTCGCGACGGCCCAAAACTTGACTCATCCCGTCCCAAACATGTGCGAATAAGGGCTAATCTAAGATACGACAATGCCTACCACAAGAGATGGAACGTTGATCGCAACGAGCCTCGAGGAAAGAAGAATTCCATCTGGCCATTGTGGAACGATTCCAAACGCAACAAGAAAAAGAGATTGGTACAGCTACAACAGTCAACATTGGCTACGATCTGGAATGAGACAGCCGCTATGGATAGAGGTACAATGCATTTTCTGGACGACCCCCTCCATTCAAGCTCGAGAAGAATGCGGCAAGAAATGGAGGAAGATGACGATTCAGATAAGACGGTTGTGCCTGATCAGGAGGATAGAGACGACCAGAGACAATACACAGCGAACTCCACTCCGACGACGACGACGCCGCCTCGTTCAGATGCAGCTCACCAGAACGAGAATCATGGGATGCCTCGCGTTCACCACGATGACGAGGACGAGCATGTTCTGTCCGACTTGGCCCATGATGTTGAGTCAATTCTGCGTGACCTTGAGTCACTCCTGCCAGCCTTCAGACGACTAGAAATCTCTGGCGAAGGTGCAAACTGAGGAATCAGAGAAGAGGGTCAAAGACGACAAAGACACTAGCGAAAGCAACAAGAGAGCGAACTATTTCGCAAAGAACCCATACCCTTAGCGTAAACACGATGACATCCACAATCAATCTTGGACCTGTTTGGTACTGTTTGGTATTCTTGTATATGCATCAACCAAAGCTAGCATCAGTAGAGAATACACTTGTCTACCTCTACCATACGCACTACTCGTGACGTTCATTTCCCATCGTCCTGTTCCAATGCTGTGTAATGTGTAATGTGCTACATACGCCTAGAAAATGCGTGTTTGTTCCATGAATGCGTCTATTCTGAAGAAAGAAAAAACGAAAGAGTTAGATGCCCACATCTTGAAACCTCTCATTTCATCACCATCTTATGCTTCGTTCATACACTTATCCTTCTGAGCTATCCAACAAAGTCCTGTATGCTCAGCTCAGCCTTCCTGGTACAAGTCACAGCAACGTTTGCCAATATGTCTAGCCACCCTTCTTCTCCGCCTCATTGACAGGCATCGGCTCGCCTCTTGAGCGGTCGACTGATAACGATTTGCCTTTGCCTTTCTTCTTGCTCACAGCCTGCTGCCAAGGATTGCTATTGACCGCAGTTGACCGAACGGTCGCAGAAGATGAGGGTAAGATTGGTTGGGTAGACAGTTCAGAAGCGGTCGGAGGCGGTTTGATATTCTCGGTACTGGCGCCCGTAGAACGTGGTTGAGTATATGCAGGCGCTGGCATAGCTCTAGACGCATGTGGTAAGATGCCGTTGGTCTGGACCGCTATAGGCTTCTTTTCGTTAACCTCAGTGCGGTTAGCGGATCGCGTGACGGCTGGCGACTCCGCGGGCGTGTTTGTCTCACGGACAGGAGACAGTACATTGGTCGGCGTTGCAGGGAGTTCGTGCGACGGAGCCTTCTCTTGGTGCGAGGCAGCAAGGTCGAGTGGTGGGATGGGACTACGGGAGTTACCACTGCGATGAGGATCGTTAAGGTTACCATTGGGCAGCAAAGAACTCTGCTCCAGCAGGCCATTCTGCGAGTTGGCTGACACATCTTGCAGGGCTGGCGACATGGTCATGACAGAAGATGTCAAGAAATCAGGCGAAGTTGCTAAGCTCCCGCTCATGAAGGAGTTACTATTGGTCTCTGCAGAGAGTGTAGCTTGTGGAGAAGTAGCATAATATGTTGTTGGATATCCAGGATATGCAGGGGAGAGTGCACCATTTGCAGTTGCTGCTGGAGTCGTAACAAGTTGATCGCCGTATTCGACGCCGTTCGGACTTCGAGAACAAGCTGTATTATCGCGTGTCCTGTCAGGTAAGTCGAGCGTGCGTCGTCGTGGAGGGCTATGCCGAGGTGTCTCAGCCCTTCTTTGTTGACTACTACTCGAACCATTCACAATGATCGGACCTGATGATACTCTCGGCTGCGATGGGCCAGGTTCGGAGCGTGCAATGTTGTCCACCTGAGCGTCGTAGTCTTCACGTGAGCTCAACCAGGAATCAGGTGCGGAAGAACCCAGGGCTTGATTTGATGATGGCGAAGACCTCTCCTCGCCATGGGTGTCCGGAACAGAAGCACTCGAATCCGGATAGACATTCACGTACGGTGCATAACCGTAACCGAGATATTCGCGAGGAATTTGCTCTATAACTTGGGCGGCTTGAAGAAAGAACTGGGCGCCCAGTTGTCCGTACGGGCCATACAAAGCCTGCCGTTGACCACCGTTTGGCATCTGTACATGCGTCACGGCTGGCAAAGCCCCATACTGATTTCGAGGCAGAGCGTATGGTTGTGGCAGACTTCGTGCTGGTTGCGATTGGCTTCGCGAGGACGTGCTTGATGTAGCTGCAACCGGAGCACGCTGGTATTGTCGCCGTAGAGGCACCGTGGGAGCGGATGGAGAATCCATATTGCTCTCTGATCCTTGGTTATTAGAGGAAGAAGCCATACTGAGGGATGCGTCATATAATGAGGAAAATGTTTGAATGCGGTGTATTGGTGCATTTGCAGGTTCCTCCATTCGAGAGCCACGATACGTTTGCAGAAGTGGTACGGCATGCTGGCGTGTAGGTAACGTCGCGCTTCGACTTTGGCTGGATGCATAGGCTTGCGCTTGCGCTTGCGCCTGCTGAACCTGTTGCAATTGAGCTTGAGCGATCATAATTTGTTGAGCTCGAAGTCGTTGCTCTTCATGAGATAAGCTAGATAATTGCTGCGAGAGGTGGCTTAGATGATCTTGAATACCAGATTGAGGATGCTGGAGTTGTTGAGGCGATGCTCGCATCACGTAATCGTTGGGCGCATATATGAATTGTGGATTCTGGTTAAATGCTGGTGGATTCGAAGCTCGCCGATTATTGGAACCATTGCGCTGACTTGTCTGATAGCGATTGCCCCGGTTGCTACCATTGACTCTAGGAGCACGTCCAGATTGCGATTGACTGCGAAACAGGACAGGTTTTGGCTGAGGTGTTGGTCTCTCGAAGATCGTTCTAGTCCCGCCTTCCGGAAACTCAAATTGCTCGCAGACTCTCGAGTCAATGTCCTGCGCCTCAGAAATGCGCTCAAACGCCTGCCTGAACTCCAAGTGCAAACCTCTGAACGCTGTGTCGTCTGCTGTGTTTGCCAGATTACGTTCGATGTTGAAAGGCTCCTCTACGCAGAGCATGTTGTTCGTCGCCAGTTGCCAATGCTTCTCTGTCTTGGTTAATAAGTTGCCAGCACGAACTGACACTACAGAATTATCGTAGTCAAACTCATGACCATAATGTCGGAAGAATTGAAAGAGAAGTTCGGCCATTGATTCCGTATTTGCGTCACCAAATCCGCGAAATCGTTCAAGGTCGTCAGTAAAGTTATGTCTCGGCTGACCTTCATTGTCAACAAGTGGTATTTTGGGAAGCACTGGTGGTTGACGTGTCTGCAAGAAATTGATGAGTAGCAAAGTCCATGTGTATGAGCTCAAAGTGCCCCCAGAAGCTGTTTCGTAGCACATTAGCATTTGCTCGTATCGTGCTCAAGGACGTATGCGTGTACCTTCATTAATCACCCGCTTCTTTGACCAGTGTTTGACGACCATTGCAATCGGACGTACTCGCTCGTCCAACTCGATATATGTTTTCACTAATTGAGTGTTCTTGACAGCGACTTGGTTGTTGACATTGAGATCGCAGGCAAGTTTCAGCTCTGGATCCCAAATCTTGACGATTGGCACAGCTTTCGCATGTACACAAATCACTTTCTGCATACCATCTATCGTCTTGTCAGCAAAAATTGCAGGTAATGCTTTGACGGTACACACTTTTTGCTAAGAGATCTGCTAGCGCGCATGTCGTTTGTAGTTCATCCATCGTCACGCAGACGTCCACTGAGACCTGTCAGCATTGGATGTCCTCCGAGATGATTTATTAACATACCATCCGAGCGACTCGTGAAGAGCATATTGCCAGAAGAACCAAAAACAGCAACTTGTATAGACTTGCCAGGCCAAGCTTCTGACAGTATCCTTTGCAACTTCTCCACAACGAGCTGACGATTTTGCTGCGAATCTTGCGTTGGCAGCAGCCGATCATACAGCGAATGCATATCATCACTCAATCGTTTCTCCTCATCTGCATTCAGGTTCATTTTGACATCCTCCTCCTTCCCCAGACGATCAGTTCCTATCGTATAAGGAATCCTTCTTCTCGAAGTTTGCGTGCTCATATAGCGACAGTTAGGTGAGACTGCTCGAAATGCAGGTAAAGGACGATTCGACTCTGACGCAACGGATCGTGGCGAATCTCTGGCTAGCCCTTCACCTGGTGACATGGCGCGAATGTCAAAGGCAAAGTCTCGCGGTTGCTGACGTGGTGTTGATGGTACTGAAATAGACTGTTGTACTAGCAGTCGTGGTTGCGGCATATTATGCAAATGTAATCTATCTTGACCACTACTCGTTGACGTCTCGATCGCCTCCCCGTTATCGCCTAGATTTGACATCTTGGCTATGTGGTATTGCTATTCTTCCCATGGGGAGTATAATGCTGACCAGCAGCAAGTTGAGACTAGAACCGGTAATCACAAAGTCCTAAGAGTCTTGAACTGTGGATGTAATGTTCTTGTACCTGCTTCTGTTTCGAAACGTTGATGAGTATGATGAGTAGAGAAGTCAAGGTAGAGTTAGAATACGTCGTAATAAGAATTGTTGCGGGATAATGTCTTGATAGAATTGAGCGTGGGCGCAAGAGGGTCCTTCAATTGTTGGAAAGTTGATAGTTCATCTGATCATGAAACCGTCTAAGTGTTTCAGGTAAGTTGAGACACGAAAAGGGTATTTCAAGTTGTCGTAGGGTGAGGCGCACAACAAAGGGAGGCACTCGGTCCAAGACAGTGCAGTGTCTCAAACGACTGAACAGACTTTCGTTCGCGTTAACAAGTGGCGTGTGGTATGTGTGTCGATGTTGGAGGAACCGTTCTGGGGTTTGAATGACGGAATTTGATCGTTGTCGATGCGCTGGTGTGAACTCAAGCGTGCGGGACGATTATGGCGGACAGATACTTTCCAGTGGAAGAAGAATAGGCCGGACAGGTTCAGTAATGGTAGTGGTATGGCTGTTCATGAGGTGTGGTGCGTTCGTTGAAACTGAGAGACCTAAGGATCAGACGTCACGAAGTACCTGTATCGTGCCTGCCCCCTTTCATCAGAGAACATGAAACACGCCGACAAAAACAAGCAGGCAACAGTATCATATCATACATTGATCGCACGAGTTGAAGCATGAATATAAAGACTAGAATTGAGATACCACATCCATGGGTCGTCTATTTCAAGCTCACATCTCTAATTCGAGCCTTGCCATGAAGCCTTGCTTCATGCCTGACAGTAGTGTCGCAAAATGACCTTTTATTTAGAAATCAGCCCATTTGCAAGCAAATATGATACAGCCCCAAACTCCACAGTCCCATCTCATCAATGCCCGCATCCCCAAGGAACCTTTTCACGCGTAGAACCTCTTTGTGATCTTGGCAAGGACTACGAGTTGTCAGCCATGATCTGTAGGATGTGGTATTCGTCAATCTTACTGTGCAAAGCTACCACACTGATAATGAAAGCCACTGATAGCGATAAAACAACAAAGGGGTCGACCTTCAGTCCTGGTGATTCATCTGTGTAGAGGCCTGTTCGCAGATATGAGTATCATGCAATAGTCTTCTTCCTAGTACATGACATACGTAGCATAGTACTCGTGCTGCCACCAGCGCCTGCAGCACGGGTGCTGGCTGGGCGGGCATTTGCAATCTTGTCGCTCCTGTCGGCCGCCGCACGTCTGCGGAGGAGTGTTCGTGGACCGCCAGGAGGAGTAGGTGAGCTGGGTCGGGATGAGCCAGAGGCAACGGGAGAATCGACCGCAGGAGAAGACTATACAGTGACATGACCCGTCAGCTATAACTTCTTGAATAGATATCATGCACGCGACCAATCCACACGATCTTTCATGCAATGCATATCTCTCTTCCTCCTTGTTCTTGCTGTATGTGCCTGCATTATGCGCTCCGATCCTCCTATTCTCCCATCGAGTCCGTACGTCCTTGCCCCCTTGACAACATGCTTCATTGCTTTTGGTATTCTTACTACGACGCAATCCTCCTCTTATTCTTGCACGGTACATATTTGTGCACCTTTGAACCTGGGACACAACTATCGGAACAGGATTGCTTACCATCTTAAGAAATCGGGTTCAGATGTAGTGGTCAGATTCGAGAAATGTGAGAAGACCAAAAAGTGTAAGCAGGGGTATCTCTTGTTGTCGATGTGTTCAATGCTCGTGTGGGGAAGCAGAGCCGCATCCTAATTTTAGGGCAGCTCTAGCCGACCATTTCATGTGACTCTCACTTTCTATTCTCACTTGCTAAGCGCTTCTTCCTTCCACCATCTTCTTCGCAGCTTATCCCAACTACAAGTTCCCCCAAGCACACGCCATTTATCCAGTCCAGTCGACGTCGTGAGGAGCAAAAGTCCTAGCAATACCACCAGCTCAACACCATGTCTCGCCATCACCCAGATCTCGTCATGTGCCGCAAGCAACCTGGCATAGCTATCGGCCGCCTCTGCGACAAGTGCGATGGCAAATGCCCAGTCTGCGACTCCTACGTTCGCCCGACCACCCTCACACGTATCTGCGACGAATGCAGTTTCGGCAACTACCAGAACAAGTGTGTTGTTTGTGGTGGTGAAGGAATCTCAGATGCTTTCTACTGCGCAAACTGCACAAGATTGGAAAAGGATAGAGATGGATGTCCTAAGATTATCAATTTAGGAAGTAGTAGGACGGATTTGTTCTATCGTTAGTCTCTTCAAGCAAGGTTGATTAGGGATTGTGTACTGACTGTCCTGTAGAAAAGAAGAATTTCCGAAATCATTAGGCACTTTGTTTCGATACCTGAGCCTTCCGAAAGAACATGGTCAGACTCGGACAGCCGAAAGTGTCCCGGTCAAATCATACACACTGTTTGGCCGACTCTCTCTCCTCTACGTTGTCGTTCTTGTTATGCCAGAGCACGACTGCCCTGGGAACAACAAGTCTTCAGTCATCATACGGTCTGCATCAACGAAGATATCCTCTACGTTGCCGTTCGTGTTATGCCAGATCGTCGCGGCATTTCGGACCGGAGCGACAAGTATTCAAGCGCGATGCAGTCTGCATTGAAGACACTTCTCCCGACAACCTCTCCTACGGATGTGAAACCTGCCACCAAGTACTACAAACTGCTGCAACGTATCAACGGCACCAGTTCCATTGATCCAGCCACAAGATCCCAACATCTGGGAGGTGAAGAAGGCTATCAGACATCAAGCATCAGTGAATTCCCTTGACCTCGATCGTTTCTCGCGACGCACAGTCTGACACAAAGGAAGAATATATTACAGACTATCGTGTTGCTGTTCAGCTATATGTATGATACTTTGACGCCCATACCAATGGTCCGTCTGACCTTCTCCCAGGAGTTCTTGAGCGCCCTTTCCACCCGCTCTCGCACATCTCTTCGCGCGAGTGCTACCACGATCGCAAAAACAAAGAAGACCATTCGCATAAGGGCGAAAGGGTGTCTCCATACACTTCGACCCATGCGCAGTAGGTTCTGCTGCACCGCAAACACCAGGAACGTGGCTCGTTTGTAGAAGCCTGGTGGAGGAGGTTTTGGGCGTTTGGCTGGTTGCGTAGAAGGCTTTACATTGAGTGGTGTCGGCCGTGGTTCAGAAACAGCTTTGGTATTTGGTCGAGTGCTTGGTGGTATCCGCGACTGGCTCCGTTCTGATTGTCTCGATGATATGGAGGACTCACGTTCCCTGCGCTCGGTCTCCTTCGTCTTCTCCGCGATTCGACGCTCTTCCTCGTCTCTCCGCCTGGCGTTGTCAAGTTGTTCCTGGCGTTGTCTCTTCAAGGCCTCCTCTCTCTGTGCTTCATGTTTGGGCTCCTCCTGCAGAGCTTGAAGCGCCTGCAAGAACGCCTCTTTTCGATCTTCATCCAGCACTTCACTCATCTGGATGAACTGTCTTGCATAGTCCCATTCCTGGTTTCTAGGCAGAACATATAGCGTATATATCTCGAGTATCTTCAATCGTTGATTCAGGTCTCTCGGTGTGCTTGTTCCGCTTGCATGGAATGAATGTGTTGTGTTCTTGGTTCGTTGTGATTGAGCCATATGTGATGCGACGTCCAGGTTCGGCTGTCCAGTAACTGCAAGATATGTTTCCAGTCGCTGCTGTGTTGGTCGCTGTGATGGTGCGTGTGCCAGTAATAGTGTAGCTCTGGAAGCTATATTAGCTTCAACCAAGTCTAATCAACGATTACGATGCCTTACAATATCGCTACAACCTCAGCGTCCACGCTTCCCTCGCTGCCATAGTACCCATTCTTCACCACATCCTCCCATACACTACCATCTCTCGTCTTATTTACCAACTCTTTCCACCTTGAACCGCCAAACGCCTTCTTGCCCTCTTCTGCTCCTAGCTCCACCACCTCGTTCAGTATCGATACATACAGTCCCCACACTTTACATCGAGCGTTCTTCGATGCAGACGCAACTGGCGCAGTGGACTTTGTCTCGCTGTCTGGTTCTTGAGGTGGTGGTTCGATGATAGCTTCGAGGACTTCTAGAGCTTCGGGAATGCGGCGAGTGAGGAATAGTTGTGAGGCTTGTTTGTAGATGCGGGGGACGCTTGGAGCTTGATGCTGGGTGGAGGTCAAAGAGGAAATGGAGGAGTACATGGACGGATATTCGCGGTTCGTGAGCGTGGCTGTGGCCGACATGTTGCAGGCGATCTGTGATGATGTTGTTGTTGTCACAAGATAGCAATGAAACGCTAGAGCCCTCCTAATGCGCGTCAGACCACCGCCGAGGCTGAAACATGGCGACATTGGCGAGTCGTGCAAAATATGAAACGGTTTCAGATCTTGACCAGAATTTAGACGCCACTCGTCTGTATTACCCTTCGCTGCATAAACAAATTGACAACCACCGTAGCATGATGAGGAGAAGCCAATCTGTCTTTTGTACTTCTATTTCACGTCTTCAACAGAAAAAGTTCAGCTCATCTCGCTCACTAACAGTTGCCACTCGATCTGTGGCGCGTGCATCTCATTCTCATTGACTATCATCTCCATGGTCTGAGATTTCCAACTACTTTCGAACTCTTCTACCACTCTCACGAACAGCGCCCATCATGGAGGTCGACCGCATTGACTTCTATCCTATGCTGCCAACGATGCTCAAGCACATCTCGACTGCTCACTTCGTCGGCTTCGATCTCGAACTCTCAGGCATTCCAGTCCGTAAGCAGCATGCCAGTGAAGGTCGACAGAATCTACAACAGCGCTACGCGGAAGTCAAGCGAGCAGCAGAGACTTTTCACATCCTCCAGATCGGCTTGACCTGCGTTGAGCAGGATGCGAAGAATGGAAAGTACTTGCTGCGCTCGTTTAACTTCAACCTCAGTCCGATTGTTGGCGATGGGCTTGGGGTGGAGCGAGAGTTCACCTATTCGACTGGAGCTGTCGAGTTTCTTCTTTCTGTTGGATATTCCATGGATTCTCCTTTCAAGGAGGGTGTTCCTTACTTGTCGCGAGAGGAGACTGAAGTCGTTCGCCAAAAGGCTATGGAGAAGTGGGATAGAGCATCTATACCTGATATCAAAATCAGGCCGGACGATCATCAAGCACTGAACTTCATGAAACGTGTGAGATCGGAGATTGATCAGTGGCTGAAGCTTTCAAGGGTATGTTAACATTCTTGTGTGTGATCTTGCTCAATGTATCGTGACATTCTTGGCCGTACCATCCTAGCCGAGACCCTCCCACGAGTTATTATTGCTGTAGTGGAGCAAGTCTTTTCGTTGCGTAGTATTGTATCATTACTGTTATGACGTTGTTGTATAAATCTTTGTCTTGGAAAATTATATCTTATATGCTCGTGTGAGTATGCTTATATGTACTTTACGAGCCACCATCAACACCTCACTAACTTGTCATAGGATGATGCTCCACAATACACAATAGGTGGCAGAATGACCGATAACAACGTCAAACTACCGCTAAATCGTTTCGAAAGGCGGCTTGCACATCAAGTAGTTCGAAGCCATTATCCTGAATTACATACGTACAGTAGCGAAGATTACATCAAAGTCAAGTCTGGCAACAAAGAAAAACAAAGTGAAGAGCGAGAGCAATTAGTCAGACGTCTTAACCGTAGCATGTCGACCAACATTGGCTTCAGATGGCTCACAGAAGCCTTGGCTGGCGAAGATGTGTCAGGAATTGATTTTCACACTGTTCCTTTGGATATTAAGGGTGAGAAAAACGAGTATACTTCAGTGCAACAGTTCCAGGATAGGATTGCTGAGATACGCGAAGTACTTGAGAGTGCCCCTCGTGTTCTAGTTGGACACAATTGTTTCATGGATCTTGTGTTCATCTACCGCTACTTCTATGGGCAACTTCCAGATACTGTAGAAGAGTTTCAGGAAGCCCTGCATGCGATATTTCCCATGATTGTCGACACAAAGTTCCTTTCCACTTCAGGACCAGATGCTCATCATTTCAGAAGTTCACAATTGTCGCAAATCGAGGAGACATTGTCAAATGATCCAACACCAGTATTCGGTATGAAATTGTTAATCTACACACTTTCCCCACCAAGCTGACAGTCTCCTTGACTACCCCCGCGATCACCCAAGATACCTCAACGCAGAAAAGTATCATGAAGCCGGGTTTGACAGTTTCATCACCTCCAAGGTCTTTCTACGACTCACGTCACGTCTCAATACACCTTCACAGCCTTTGCCCAAGACTCTAAAGCCACCAGTTACACAAGAACCAGTCAAGGCAACTCTCGATGCCGAAGAGGATTTCATTGAGAAGCTCAGCAAGAAGAAGAAAGAAAAGCAAGCAACAGACGACGCAGCAGCAGCAGCAAAGAGCAGATTTGGACATTCCAATCCTTTTGAAGCTCTAGCCCAAGCAGCCTCAACACCATCAAGCTCAAGGCCGGCCTCGGCAGCTACACAAACCTCGACCGTCGAATCCAAGGTCGAAATCGACGGCACAGACTCTGACAAACTCATCCCGCAATGGGATAGCGACTTCTGGAAGACCTACGGCAACAAACTACGTGTCTACGGAACACAAGAAGAAGAATGCGACCTCACCGCAAAGAGAAAAGCAATTACAGCAGCAGCGCCAGAAGACTCGGATGAGGCTGAAAACCGAGATCAGGATGGACTTGAACCTGAAACTGCACATCCACGACGCGGGTCAATCATCTCGACGTTGCAAGAATCCATACAATCGCTCTGGCTTGGCAAGAAATGAAAGATTGAAAGATAGAGGCGAGTGCAATCACTATCACATGCCAAAAGCACTTTTTGCCCTATCATGTCGATCAGTGGAAGGCGCACCGCTGATGTGCGACAAATGAAGAGCACGATCGTTATCTTTTCCGAACAGCTTCTTATGGATATCGCTCAGCGAACGAATCAGATGAGGTTTGGATTATGCTTCCTATCGCCAATGATGCTGGGTGAAATGCAACGCGGCTAGACAGCCTGCAGAAAAACATCGTAGAGCAATGCTTGGAGGAATATCCGATAAGAGAGAAAGAATGAGATGAACTACTTATGAGCTCGCCTATGCCCTGCATTCTCAATCGCTGGCATATTCATTCGTCTTGACCTGTTCCTTTCCAACAATACCTCTTTCTTCCGTGACTGTGACGAATTCTATTCTATTTGATTCGAACTCACATCTGAAACAAAAACAAGCTTCTAAATACGCGCCATAAGAGATCTATTTACTAAACCACTCTTCGACTTGGTCTTTGTATCGCTATAATACAGTTGTATCAGCGTCTGGCAAGTCATTGACTTCAGATCAAAAAATAAAAAAACGTGTGGAAGAACCTGCCACAATGGTACTGTAGACTCACTATCCTCGCTCACTCGCTCCCTCGCATTCCTCCTTCCTAACCTTCCTCTTGTCTCCCCACTCGTCCCCTCTCCTTTCCATTCATGAATCCTCCACTCCCGCACCACCACTCCCTCTCCCATTCTCCCCTCTCACAATCCAACTAACACCCCTCCCCCCACTCAAGTCAACAGCCTCCGACACCCAAGGCGAAAAAGCCGCCGCTCAACCCTCCAAATACGGCTCCGGCACTTCCTCCGGCGCCGGCTTCGGCAACAAATCCACTCCATCAGACACTTCCAACCTCGACCACAGCTCCACCCGTCTCGACAAAGCAAAAAGCATCGATCCGTATAGCGGCGCTACTGAGTTTGGCAGCGGTACTACGGCGGGTGCGGGGGCGGGGAATAAGGGGATGGATCATGTGTTTAGTGAGGATGAGAGAGGCGCGGATGGGAGGATGGAGTTGAAGTTGGATAGGGAAGATACGGTTAGTGTTGTGCTTGATTTCCTTGTTTTTCAGTGAGGGGTGGGTTGGTGTTGGGTGGTGTTGGGTGAAGGTGGAGGGAGGTGGGGTGGGAGTGTGAGTGTGCCCAGTGGCCAAGAGACGTTGTCGAACCAACTCATCATCGAGCAGGCGATTGTATGGCCCTTTCACCGAGTGGAGGCTTTGCATAAACTAAAGAGCGTCGAGTTCTTCTCACGTCTTCGTCAGAAAAGAGAACCATAAACTAACCCATTCACACCTCCCACAGAAACCCTACTCAAACTCAACAGGCTACGGCTCTGGCTCAACAGCAGGCGCGGGCTTTGGCAACAAAACAGCCGATGGCTTCGGTGGTGATAGTCATAATGGTAAGACGTCTCTCCTCTTGTCAATCTCCTCCAACTCGCACTTCAAACTGTTTTGTTACGCCGCTAGGATCTCCTCCACTCCAAATTGTTATTCGCCACAAGTCCACGATTTCCACAATCTCAAGCACATCAGTGTTATTCGCCACAAGTCCACGATTTCCACAATCTCAAGCACATCAGCCATCATAAAAAACGCGTGCTAATCACACAAACTCTCACAGATTCCACCCTAGGCAAAATAATGGAAAAAGGCGGCAACACACTCGGTATGAAAAACATAGCAGCCAAGGGACGTGAGAAGAGAGAGGCGTTGGGGTATGGCGAGGACTTGAAGGATATGCCAGGTGCTGAGACTGGTGAGGAAGGGGAGGTGAGGAGGAAGGATAGTATGATTGCGTGAAGCTTGAGCTTGGCCTATGAATAGGGGGATGAGCGAGCTTGTCAGCGGGCGGATCTTGTGAGTGGGCAGGTGAGAGGAGAGTGGGCTGGCGCCATGCAATTTGATGCTGATTATGGTGGATGGAATAATGTGAAGCGTGTCGTGGGTACTGAAACCATGATTCTAGCTTATATGATCTGTGCTGCCATTTCTGATGCTGGTGCAGCATCATAGTGATCGTGCCTTCTCTTTGACTTTTGGACATTCCAGAAAATTGTCATTTAATATGCCGGTGCCAGACCCAAACAGCTCACAGATTCGTTCATTCATTCATGCAGCGGTAAAAGTGAAAGGAAAGGTACATAGCACCAGATAATTTACTTTGAATTGATAATCTTCAATTTCACTCCTTATCTAGGTTGAACATGATGAGCTGAATCTTATAAAGGACAAGCACTTGCGGCTGGACGTATGTAGTGTTGGGACGAGAAGGACATCGTCGAGCAGGAGTTATTGGAGAGGTGAGACGATGGTGTTGATGGTCTGAAGGGATTGTCTCTGCTGGCCGAAATTTCCTAGCGAGAAGAAAATGGGAATGGTAGATTGGACCGATTGACAGTGTGATTGCTACTTATGCTGTAACTGTTGCTGCTTGAACCAGTGCTTCGAGAATCCCTTGCCTTTCACCGACGGATGACCATTGTCACGCCGTTGCAGTTATCTCAATCCCTGTACCACTAGTAATCGGAATCAATGTAGTCTCTAGTGTATATGTGCAAGTTTTTCCAATGGCCATTGTTGGTTCGAATGAGCTTGTCAAGCAATGGCATCAGGTGTGCTGGACGAACCGTGACGGGTCCGTACACGCCGAGGACGTCAAGAGGTATCTGTAGCAGAAGTTTCACAACTTCGTCATTTCTGATGAGAAACTTGTTCATCTCGGCTGGAGGATAAACAAAGATGTAGGCCCCTAGAATCAAGTGGCGAATCTGGGCTAGAGTGGTCAAAGGTAGTGGATTCAGAGCTTGGATCAGATCTTCTGGTCGAGCGAACTCGATTGTAACTTGAGATATCCAACTGGTACCGATCTCTGCTGAAAGGCGATGACATGTGCGTAGAAGGCTCAGCTTTTGGTATGGAGGGTTTCCGTCAGATTCATAGTACTCGAGGGGGGATTTATCAAGGATGGAGGATGAGAAGACGAAGGAATAGATGCGGTCACGTAACTCTTGAGGAAGCCGGAAAAGAGGGCACAAGCTTTGTGGATTGAAATGGTTGATAGCCATGATGTTAGAGAAAGCTGGCACAAGTGTCACTTGCTGTTGATGTTGTTCGCTGATGATGTTGTTGTTTCTGGGAAGAACGCTTGCTTAGTCGGCAGCAAGGCCGGAGCACGCCACAGCCATGTGCCAGCCTAAAGTCTAAGGACAGCGCAGCCGACATGCACGAGAGCGTCATGCTTACAGTTCGATACACAGAAACTACCAGCTCGTCAATGCAACCGAGGATCCGACATGGCGTCTCTAGCGGTATAGATAGCAAGAATAGACATCATTTACCCCGAAGCGAATACATTGAAGCTATGCTTGTTTCATCTGGTCTAATAACAAGACAACACCGGTTGCAATTTCCCCTTCAATTTTCGAACCTTGCCCAGCCACTTGCGACTGCGATCCAAATTGCCCATATTGCCACCCTGACTCTGATTGTCGTCCACGGATCAAAGCTCGCTTCCGTCTTGACCTTCCATCAACACCAACACCTTCAGTTCTCTCTCTCTGCTTTTGCATCCAGTTCTCTTGCAGCCATTTTTCAGCACGAGCAGACGTCGGGCAACCCCAGGTCATTTCTACACACACGTTGAATGCGACACGGCCGGCCCCACTAAATCACCTTGCGCGACATTGCGACGAAACGTCCGTCCGGCGCTCTCCCTCGACCTCAGCTCGACCGACTTCTCTGTTTCATCTTTTAAAATTGCATGCGACATTGAAGAAGCTGCCTCGGACCTGCCCAACGCACACACGCCGAGCCCCGATTCTCATTCATTGATCGACGACATTCCTGTCACATCACTCTCACTACCCTATCGTCTGACACCTTCTTTATACCTTGCTTCCAGCGCTGAAATACTCCCACTTTTCAATGAGTGGTGCCAGCGCGTCCACCACTGACGCAGGTCACGGTCTGCAATACAACAAGCCTACTCCGCCTCGAGCTACTGGCTATTCCCGTACGTTGATGCTGATCTCCGCCTCCTTGCTTCATGCCTTGTTCCTTGCACAAGCCTTGCTACCTTGTTACTCGAGCGCAAATAGCTGATAATCTACGTCCTACCAGATCCAAACTTTGCAGCTGATACTGCACCAACCAACCCTCTAGCAAAGACATCGTCTCGTCAACATCAATCTCCTAGCGATAGTGATGACCTAGGCCCTGGCGTTACTGCCACACAAGGCACTGGTACTACACTCGACAGCCAAGGGCGGCCAGCGCGCAAAAGATCACTCCTGGACGGTCAACAGACGTTCAGTGTTTCAGATAACACAACTAATACTGGTGAACGATCTGTGGGTTCCAACGATAACAACACAACAACTGCCATACCAGCCACAAGAAGGACATCGGGCAGGAAACGGACTGGCAGTGCCGGTAGTTCAGCTCGTGGTATTAGGGCGCAACATGCCCAAGGAGTTCAGAGTAGCCAATCAACCCCTTCCACGGATAGGTCCACTGCCAAACCGAAGAAAAAGGGCGTCGCTCGTTTTCTAGCTCTGTTGTGCTGCGCTTCTCCTGGTGGTGAAGAGGGTACAGACGAGAACTCTCAAGAAGCGGCAAAGAGGATAGCAAAACCTCAACCAGTAACTCAGCCAGCGCCGCAACCAGTGCCAACAATGAATACCACAAGAGAAGAAGATACATCAACAAGCACTGTTGCTGCAGAGCACAAGGAGAAGGCTTCAATTCCAGCAGCAATCCCATCAACTAACCAAAACAGCACAATACCTCTGACAGAAAAGGCGACAACCTCGCAACCACTGGCTAGTCAGCAAGAGACTTTCATGCCGCCTGCAGTACCCGCACCTGTGTTCAATGAGAAATCGGATGATGTGGCGCCTCCCGAACACCTTTTGACTACGCAAAGGTTGCTCAACGAAAAGTTCTTGCCCGCAATACCTATTTCCGCTACTGCATCTTCCAAACCGAAAATGCCCCAATTGCGGAGAAACGAGTCCGAACGTCATGCGCAACAGCTCGCAGCATGGCCACCGACACCACTCGTGTCAGCCGAGCCAATATCTGAGGATGAAGACGAAGTGATCAACGATCGCACACCAGAGCAAGCACGTACAGATGCAGACCTGGAAATGAGCGAGGCACAACCTTCTGTGCCCATTGCGCCTGATGAACTCGCGCCACGTGCACCACCACCAGAGATCAGACGGCAGTCGACAGATAGACCGGGACTGAAGCGCGGTGAAGCGAGCAGTATCGTAAACACTCCTGGCACTCCTAGAAAGAATGAATCCTTATCATCCATTGCTGAGCCACCACAACGAAAATGGCTCTTGCCAGCTATGCGACCAGAGCATAAAGGGCGGAAGTGTCTTGTGCTTGATTTGGATGAGACGCTCGTGCACAGTAGTTTCAAGGTTAACATTGGTTACACATATATCGAGACATCACTAACATGTTGCAGATTTTACATCAAGCCGACTTGACTATTCCAGTTGAGATTGAAGGTTCATATCACAACGTGTATGTCATCAAGAGACCTGGTGTCGATCAGTTTATGAAGAGGGTCGGAGAGCTCTACGAAGTTGTTGTCTTTACTGCTTCTGTTTCCAAGGTCGGTGCTTTTAGTCTGATGTTGGAGCTGTGTTATCATGCTAACTACATTACAGTACGGCGACCCGTTACTCGATCTACTGGACATACATAATGTTATACATCATCGTCTTTTCCGAGAAAGTTGCTACAATCATCAAGGCAATTATGTCAAGGTATGAAGTAATGCTTACATTACATTCATAACTTCTTGCTTACAGATCAACAGGACCTCTCTCAAATCGGTCGTGATCTGAAAGAGACTATCATCATCGACAACTCCCCTACCTCATACATCTTCCATCCACAGCACGCTGTACCGATCAGTTCATGGTTTAGCGACGCTCACGACAATGAATTGCTGGACTTGATCCCAGTGCTTGAAGATCTGGCTGGTAGTAATGTGCGGGACGTCAGTCTTGTGCTGGACGTTGGGTTGTGATGGAGCCTGATCTGCATTGAGATGGGAAAAAAGGACAATAACATTATTACGACGACCCCTTGTATTGACGACTAATTCGAAGATGTACGACTGGAGGACGGATCAGGGTCTGCTTAAAAAAGGATGGGGCATAGAATATTCAGCATGGCGATTATTGTTGTCATCATTACGAAGACATGTAAGAGAGCAGTGAAGCAGGTGGCTCTACTGATTAGCGAAAGTAGAGTATTGCTGGTGTGGTGTTTGTTTGTTTATTGCATAGCATAGCCTGAGCAGAGTAAGAATGAGGAACGAGGTGCTTCTAAACTTCTGTAATTCTTGTCGTTGATGTTGCTTCCCCCTTGTGCATTCGTGGCACATCGGGTCTGTCATCTGTGTCTGTATAGTTCTCTATATTGTCATGTGTTGAGCACAGCAATTACTGCAATAAACATCGTGATTCTTGATAACGATGATTGTTTTAGGTTTGTATCAGACATGTTGCAGGTGGTTAGCCTCTCTCCCAAGAACAACATTGAATTTTTGAGCAACTTCGTCTGAGTTCTCATTGCTAAAATGTCCTGCTCACAAGTTGCGTTACTGATACCATGCAAAACCGCATCCACACTACTAATACAGCCTCGACGAAGCACACGCGAATAGTGACATGACATTGTACCATATACTGAATTTGAGTTGTTGCGATTTCCCGACTTGTGTCTCGTGTAAGCCTATAATATGGAGGAAGATGAGTGCTGGTTATGCTGAAATATCGAGCATGTTACCTCAGTACGATAGTGAGAACTGCCTGCCTGAGCTCGATGCGACGGTCGTGATGTGTGAGATAATGGGAGGGAGAGGGGTGGGTGCTACTGCTAAATGAAGACGGACGGAATGAATTGATGTAAGTATTGCAGGTAAGCTGCAGGATATGGAAATTGGATTGGAAAATTGACCTTGGGAGGGAGGAGGAGGAGGATGAGGAGGAAGAGGAGGAGGAAGAGGAGGAGATGGGACGCTGTCTGTGGATTTTAGCTTTCTGAGATATCTTCTATTTTGTTGCGAAGGATGTGTGCGAGAGGATCTGAGCAACAGAGGTCATAGCATAGGGGACTAAAACGAGGACGAGAATAAAAGAAAGAAGCGCTGGAATGACATCTCAACTTGCTATACATTTGCTAGCTGGTTGTGACTGTGATTGAAATGAAGTGAACATCATGGAATCATGACAGGCGAACCTAACCTCGACGGGTTTAGTGCAATAATTGCTTGGTAACATAGGTTGATGACTTACCTACCACGCTTGTCTTAGGGATTGGTGGTGAACGTGAGAGTACATGATGCCGACCGGTGCTGCAGAGAGAGTAGCTGTAGCTGTCACCGTCTTAGTTCATATGGAGATGATATCGGTCACATATTTTGTTGCCGGTCTGAATTGAAAGTAATGCAATGCGGGAGTGCTGAACCCATATTCACGAGTGATGAAAATGCGAAGTGGATGTTCACAGCTTTCAGCTCACTGCAAGGCATGAGGATCTCGTGGCGGCCAAAGGCATATCAACGGCAACAAACAGCGAAACTCTTGAAGTGCCGGTGATCTACATAGCGCAGCGTCTCATTTCTTGATGCACGTAATCCATGTCGCAGGATATGTATCATGAAGCAAGCACAATCACCTTCGTCCGCACCCCAATCTAAACAAGATGCATTTGTTTTCTACAATACAAGACACAATAGAAGAACATCCTCCACATCTAGATAAGAGCGAGGTCACCAAACTTCTCCTGTAGTGGTTATTAGCATTCGCCACTTCAAGACCAAGAGTTTGTATGTCGCGTACCTTGTATCCGGGCGGCATCCACCTGTGGTTTGAGACCATTGTCTCAACACGCTTTTCGATCTCGGGCTGGGCGGCCATAACTTCGTCCTATATTTACGTATCAGCATTTTTTCTCCCATCAACGCATCACATCCCGGCTGTTCGAAGCGAGAACTCCATAACTCATAACATACCACAGTCAAGTCCTCGAAAGCCCTTGCGCCCTGGATGTTCTGCAGCGTCGCCTCCAAATCCTTCAACTCCTTCTCAACCTG
>Ga0160427_10000415_pt1 | contig 26060 bp, 19 predicted proteins | sample SolpanmetagenomL_FD_108194 | JGI IMG/M metagenome (GOLD analysis project Ga0160427, IMG submission 108194) | Solar panel surface microbial communities from Lawrence Berkeley National Laboratory, California, USA - L | ecosystem: Engineered > Built environment > Solar panel > Unclassified ...
CGAGACGGCCAGATGTTTGACCTGCCCTTGGTTGGAGAGGCGACACAACGCCTTGCCCTGTTGGCCAGCAGCACTTTACATCTCAATGTGCCAGCAAGCTTTTCTCAAGCGGACGTCCCGACGCTGGCTTGGCTGATGACTGACGAATTGGCCTTCGAGGCTGCGACAAGATTTTACCCATCTCTACTGGCCGACGCTGCCAGCCAGAATCAAGCCCCACAAACTCGCCTTTGCTTCCCCCGCTTCAGCTTCCCCTTTCCAGATTTGGTCAAGTTCCGCTTACGCGGCGCATGGCTCACTGGAACCCTTTTCTTGACCCAACACATCATGTCCTGCCAAGCTGCACTTTCCTTGCCCAATGCCGTCACCCACGACCTGTCGCTTGCCGCCAATTCGGACGCCCCAACAGCAAAAGAAGGGACGCCTGAGCCACGTGGCCGCACGCTCAGAACCAATGACAAAGCGGAAATAGACAGCCTGACGCCGCCGGAACAGCGTCTCAGTACCCTTCGACTTGGGTTGTCTCGCAGCCGAATGAGCGCGTTTTCCCAGCTGCAAGTCGCATCTAGAAACGAAGCCGCGGGATTAGTAGGTGAAGTGCGGCGCTCCGAACAGTCGTCTCCCGATTCACTTCTTTCTGCGGGCGAAGCCGTGGCTGGCGGAAGCGGTGGACGCCCAGTGACCGTCAATGAAGAACCTGAAGAACAAACTCCTCCACTAAGGGCTATCGACCACCTCACGCAGTTTTGCGACTTGAAGGGGGTCTGCGAGGAATTAGAGAAGGTCGGCTTTGTCTACCGCTTCATCCCCGTGGGTCGAAAAGACAATACTGATCCCACCACGCCCATCCCCTCTTCCGTTGGACCAGCGGCTAACTGGGTCGGTAAAGGCATTGGCGCGAGGCGGGCACTGATCGCCCGCATCTCATTGAGGGAAAACGTCGCCTATGCCATGGAGTGGGAACGGCAGAGCAAGCATGATTCCGGCAAGCTTCTACTCATCACAGCTGGATGTGCAGAGGTCGAAGCGGATTGCCTGCTGGAGATGCTGACCCAATGTGGTACGCGGCGGGGCGTGTGGCAGACCAACGTCCCCATCACCGTTTTTCTGAAAGGCTTGAGCCACCACGAACCCTACCGAACGTCGATGAGCACCCGCATCAAGGCGCAATTGGAAGAACTGGGCTGGTGATCTCCTGCATTTCTTGCTGTGGCGCTACAGATGATGCAAGCACATCAAAAAGCTACAGCGGTGCGGCGTCATGGCTGCCGCCTGGTCACGACCAGCCGAAGGATTACCCGGTGCCCATTCCTGAAGCCGGACTGGGTGTGACGATGAGGGCTAATAATCGTCGATTGAGTTTGAGGAAAGGTCGCACCTCACCGCTGTATAGGTGATGTAGAGGGCACGTGGAGTGGATCAGTTTCTGTTCAACATTCAGTCAGATTCTGTTGACAGCGAACTGTTATACTCCGCTCATGCCCGTGCCCGCCGACTCGGTAGAAGCGATTGCCAACGAAATCATCGCTCAGGCAGGAGGTCAGGTTGATGCTCTCAAACTTCAAAAACTCCTTTACTACGTGCAGGTTTACAGTGTCGTCCTACACGGAGAATTGGCCTACACCGCGAAAATTGAAGCTTGGCGCAATGGGCCAGTCATTCGGGAAGTCTGGGAGATGTTCAAGCATTACTCCCAGAAACCCATCACAGTTGGAGCGTCTCGAAGTCGTCCTCGGAATCCTGTAAGTTTACAAATCATCGCGCTGGTCATGGCCGCATTCGGTCTAGCGAGTGGAGTCACACTGAGCGATCAGACGCACCAAGAAACACCCTGGTATGAGGCTTATATACAAGCCAGGAACGTGGAGATCACCATGCAAGCAATCCAACATGGATATGTCAGAGTCGGAGAGAATGTTCAGGCGTTGCCCCAGGGCGTCTCGATTAGTCTTGCACTCCGTGAAAAGCTTGAAGCGCTAAAGCCTGGACGAGATAACGAAGGTCTTATTGCTGAGGTCGCCGACGAAAATTACAACCTGCTGACATATCTAGTGCAGCAAAATCATGCCGCCACGTTACCAGAGAGCGTACTGGCAGCAATGGTGCGCGGTGTAGCCCTGGAGTGGACAACTGATCCCGCCGCAGCTCGTGCTGCCCTACTCATTTCACTTGACCGTCCCGAACGAACGGTTCAGTATGAAGCGATGGAGGGTCTAGACGAGATGTGGCGTGAGGGTGAGTCAGGACTGGTAGAAGAAGTCGCTCTACATCATGTTGCCATTCAACGACCATCCTGGGCATTGATACATGGCTGAAACGAAGCGCTATCTACGGTCAATATCCTCTCCTGAAGCATATGGGTGTCCACCAAAAGATTTAGAAGGTCTTCTGCAACAAGGTTTCAAGGATATGAGTAAAGAGCCGGATGCCCAAGGCATCCGGCTTCTTCAGGAATCCCTTTCACTCTATGCAGTAGATGCCATAGAGAAATCTGGAGCATGGCACATTGATGCAGCCTTGCTCAGTGAAGTAGCAATTCTTCATGCTGCGTCATCTGGAATGGGAATGCCTAATCGCCATTTTCTGGATTTCTCCGATTTCATCAGCTCAACTCACTGCCCTCAAGAGGACAGTCCTTCGCCCTTCGCCACCCTGCGTGAACGCCATCACAGCTTGAAAGTCGTCCAGTCGGGGGAAGATGTCCGAACTCTGATCGAGCGGATATGTCTTTCCCCAGCACAATTTCATAGCGTTTCGAGAGACGACCTAGAGCATCGTGTCACTGCTCTTTTACCTTCCCCACTCAACTCTGAATGGCGAAAGGCTCGGGAAACTCTGGCGAAAAGATTCGACCTCTTAGAAAGAAAAAGCCAGCGGTCTCAGTTTGGTTTCTGGACTCGCTGTGGCTTGCTCACTCTTAAATCGCCAGAATGAAAGACGGTAAGCATATCCTCTTCAAACAGAATGACCACTGAGCGCCAGCGCCTACTCATTCGACCTTAGCCTAGCCACTGACGAACTTTCGCGCGGACATGGCATGAGAGTGGAGGTAGGGAAGCCAGGCGGGGATGGAACTGCTAGGGGAGAGCGGCAGTGACCATCCATGCCATTGTATGGGCGTCGCGGACGTCATTCCACAACCCATGCTGAATGTGGGCGAGGATGACTTGACAAAGTCGGGGCGCGCCCCCGGTGGCAGTCACAGATAGAGAGTGCCCTCTACCGGTGATGCTTGTTCGTACTTTGTGTCAGGCGATCAGATTTACCACCTCAACACGAGGCACCTGTTTCGGTCGCCCCAGTTTTGGTCTCAAGATAAGATCTACCTCGCCGGGCTTTTTAGATAAATCACCAAATAGCTGAGTTTGCGTCTTTTTAAGCACGGGCCTATGTACTATCTCCATGCTCTTATTCGGGAAAGCCTTAGTGAGAGCATTCATAGTTGCCTCTAGTGTAAAACTACGCGCATCTGTTCTCACCACCACCCTCCCTTTATCGCGCATCAAGTTTGACGCCTCACCAAAAACTTTGTCAAGGAGCTCCTGATACTCTTGCTGGTTATCGAGTCTGTTTTGATATTTTCCAGCTGAATAAAGCGGGAGTTCAGGCCCCCCAAGCATCCATCTCCTTAACCATTGATCATAGTTATAATTGATAATTCCATAATAAGGGGGAGAGGTAAGTAGCAACTGGAATGGGCCTATATCCTCGGTTAGGTGAATACTCTTCGTGCTGTCGCCATATATTGCTAGTGAATGTACTTTAGAATTAAAGATGCCGTGCCCGTATCGCCAGACAATCTTTTTCTCTAAGATGCTTTTAGCATTTTTTTCAGTTGGTAACATTTTCCTTTCTTGCCACCATTTGATGGAATATGCTGGTGCCATAGCTTTAGTTTGTCGCATCTGATTCGACAGACTATCTTCAATATTTCCGTGTAAATCTACAAGAATAAGCGCCATTAGTGTCTGATCTACGGTATCCATTTTCCAATCCAATTCCATGCGAGCTACTTGAAGAAACCGGAGAACGCTCGGATGAAAACACCAACTATAGAATTCTGGGAGATCAGTTATAGTGACATCATGGCACAGGGCGTCAATATCAGCTAAGCGTTTAAGAAGTTTATCTTTATCGCAAGGATTTGTTTTGACCTTAGCGTAGAGCCAAGCTACCGGATTGATCTCAATGCCAGCGGCATGTCTCCCAAGCATCTGGGCTGCAGCAAGAGTGGTACCCCGACCCATGAATGGGTCTAGAACGGCTTGCCCCGCTTTTGTATGCTCCTCTATTGTTTGATGTGCGAATTCAAGTGGGAACATGGCATACCAAGGGCCCAGCCGTACCCAGCGAGCTAACTGCTTATGACGCAGCTGTTGCTCAGTCAGAAGCTTCACGTCTTGCTCCCAATATGGTCGCGGACCAACTGTTCGAACATCTTGTTGCCCATCTGAACTGGGATAGCAGCATGAGCATGTGCGGCCATGAGAGGGAGGATGGCATTCGGGTAACGCATACTGATCAAGTCATCCAGTAAATCTAGAGCGTCGGGCAGTCTTGGATACTCTGCCGGAGTCGCGGCATGCCGGTCCTCGCAGGCAGGGGTCAACATCGGTGTCATTGCGACAATCATGGCACTTGTCTGCGTTTTGTATAGGAATACTCTGCCGTAGTAAGTGCTCGTTCCGTGAATGGTGCTGACATCTCCACGAGCGATATTTTCCCGGATGTAAGTGTTATCGAGCAACAGCACCTGACCCGGCTCGATACGACCGCGTAATCGCTCAAGTGGATCGGCTTCAGACTCTCCCCAATCCAATTTACGATCGTAATCGTCGGGTGTATCTAGATTCCGCCGTTTGGGTACAGTAACACTACCTCTAGCCTCATTCAGGTGCAGCCAATGGTCGAAAAATGCTCCGCTTTTCATGATGCCCATGACGAGCATATGCTCACCTGTATGTTCTACGACGAGCTTGTCCAGGCGCTGAAACTCGAGTTTGACACGCTCGCTGAACCAAGCAGCATGCCCGAAAATCGCTAGAGGGCCGTCTAAAATGAAGCCGGTGTCCTTAAAGGCGTCCCACAGCTCTTTCCGCTCAATGTGCCGGAGGTAATTCAGAAGCGTCAGGTGCTCCATTAAGGCCCTCGCCTCACCGACAGCCTCACCATTAGGCGAATTGTCGTAATACCGCTCATGGATGCGAAACTGATCAGCAGGATATACAGGATACTGCCCACAATGGCACTTGCCACTGTTTAAGTCCGGTGTAGACGTGCTGTGCTTACATAAATCCATCAGCGGGCACGTGAGGCGTTCTCCAGCAGGCTTGAGGGCCAGGATCGCCTGATAGGTATCTAGCAGAGATTCGCCACCTTCGATGGGATAAGTCGTGGCGAGAAGATTATTCAGCTCATACCGAAACGTACTTCTAGCGTCAGGAAGGCCTTTGCGCACGACATTCGAAGTGGGTAAAGCTCCTGTGTTTGCGAAAGCTTTTTCAACATCAGCGAATGTTACAGGATTGATGCTCGCCGCATCAGCCTCTATCTGAAGTTTTTCCATGTCGATCATGACTGTCGCCACACTTAGGAAGCCGGCACTGGCTCCGGGATACCCGTTCGTGATGGCGATTGGATGGTTAGATCCGTCAATAGCAAAGACCTGACCAGGCTTCCAATTAGAACGTACTGGGGAGTTCAGGTTCGGTGGGAGAATGCCATCATTATCGTCAAGACGAATTTCACAATTGTCCAGCATCTCTTTGATGTGCTTGTTCTCTGCAAAGTCGATTAGAATGGCATGCTTCGCAAATTCGCCATCGTAGGGCATCAGCTGCTCTCGATAGACTTGCTTGACTGCACCGGGTTCGTAGGCTGTCCTGTCGCTGTCGCGGAATGTGTAGGCATTGCAATGGTCGTCGTCCGCATCGAGGCTGGAATGATCAGCCGAAACAGTCCGACCTGAACTGGGTTGATGTATGGGTTGGACAACGTCTTCACCCGCAAGAATCCTCTGTCCTGTGCCCGTAATATCGAATCCTCGAAGTTAGCGAAGTCATAGAACTTTTTAAGCTCCCGGGTTTCGTCAGTATTGTTCAAATGGGCGATAAACCAGTTGGCAGTGTTTTTAAGAATGTTTTTTTGAATTGAACTGACTTCCTGGGTCGCATATACGAGTCCGATCCGGTATTTGCTGCCTTCCTTAGCAGTCCGGACCCAAACGTCCTTCAAGTCTAGATCGTTGCTGTTGGGCAATAAGTTGTGGGCTTCCTCAACGTACACGAGTATGTCCGTTGGAACAGTGCCAGAGGTGAACAATGTCTGATTACCTCTGAAAATGGCCCACATGATGCGCCGGGCGGCAGCGTCATTCATAGAAGGCTCTCCACCGGATTGATCGATGATCACCAAATTTCCTTGTAGGAGTTCTTGATAAACCTGCTCGGCGAAGTCCATCGTATTACTGGCTTCGTGATAGGGAGTTAAACGGGCAACTGACTTAAATCCATTGGAAAAGCGGAACATCTCAAGCAGGCTCTCGACGGTAGTGTCAGCCCAAGCCTCTCCCGTGCTCGATGAACTAACGTAAACCGTATTGAATTGCGTGTAGCCGCTCTTGGATTTCCCTGCGATGAAGTCTGCTAGCGCCTCCAGAGCCACAATAAGTCTGTCCCAGGTAAGAGTAGCAATACTCCTGACATCGAGGATGTCGGCAGCTCTTGCGTATTCTGCATTCTTGTCAACGTCTGGGCTGGTCCGCATGGCATCGAGGAGCGTAGCGCCGAAGAGCCCGTTTCCTTTGAGACCACGAGTGTCAGGTTTCGCCAACGAAGCTGAAGGCTCCAGCCCCGCCTTTTTTAGAAGTGCCCTGTAGATCAGTACCGCACGGCGATATCTAGTCTGCTTACTCGCATCAGAAATAGAATCCGGCACACTTAGGTCAACTTCAATGAAGTTCTTGATGTACTTGGCTGTATCCCCAGCCAAAAGGTCGTCAAGTATATTTTTGCCGACGACCAGCATGTCCAGATCTGCTGTAACCTTGTCAAAGTTGTTCCAGTCGCTAGGGAGATTGCCGTAGGCATTGATCTGGAGTAGACGCCGGCCCGGGTCTGTTTTGGGTCTAGTAAGGCCGTAGGTCACCACATCGCTCGTGGCACCTTCTGTCTCTCGCCAGACATTTCTCAGTGCATTTTCGGCGGCGTCAGTCGTGCCTTGCATATTCTCATTGGCATATTCGCCGTTGTAGTCGAAAATTACCTGTCCAACCTTGGCCGGGTTATCCGCATCACGGCGCAGGTCGTAGATGGATTTCGCTATGACTTTGGTCGTATTCGACTTTCCAGTTCTGCTCATCCCAAAAAGCGCGCTGCGCTGAGCCAGCAGATCTGTCGGAGCGATAGAGACCGGAACTGTGTCTATACCTTGCATTTCTCGGTTCGCACTGGCATACCGGACATGGCCGATTGGAACACTGATATGCCGCAGTGCGTGGAGGGGCGAGAGGGTAAAGTCACGAAAGTTGACGATGGTTTCCAGCGCAGCACTGACAGGCTTATAGACCTTCAGTCCGCTGTTGGGATAGAAGTTACTTATGTCAGTTCCGAAACGTAACTCGTTGGTACCAGCATCACCACGAGCCAAGTAGAAGGTTCCAACGATCTCGCAGCTTAACCCGGCAAAGCTGAGTTCGTTACGCGTATACGGGTCCATGACCTGCTTAGTGTCCCAATGGTACTCGCGTCCTGTCGCGCGGCGTGCAGCTTCTGCCCGAATGATGGTATCCATCGAGTCACTCGGAAGAGGTGCTGAGCCCAGCACACGTAGTAGGATCGCAGAGCTGTCTTCATCTTGAGGAGGTGACAGGTTGTCCGGCGAAAGGCGCGTGGCGACGAGGTAGCTCAGATGTGGAATGCCGCCCACCTTGCGCCGTAGATGGTCGTGGACAACTATAGTGATGTTCCGGTAGTCCATCTTCAGCGTTTCACCAACGTATTGATCGGGCTGGATCAACTGCGTGAGGTCGGCCATGCTAGCTTTCAAGGCGGTAGCGGCCTGCTGGGCTTTCTTACCTTCAAGTGCAGACATCGGTGCAGAAGATTTGGTCATAAGACAACCCCCATATTTAACAGATTGTAGATTACGCCATTCCTGAACAGCACTACATCTATTGTCGCCCTTTGAAACGACTGTTTCTGCTAGGCCACGTTCGGCATATGGCTCGAACAGCGGAGACCCAGCAAACGACTGAAGCACAGTTACCTGCAGAAAAGCCTCCTTCGGCGCGGTCTGGACGCCCTTCAACTTGTCCTACGTCCTCGGCCAGATCGAAGAAAGCCGTTCCAGTCGACGTTTATCCGGCTCCTTGCCACTTTTGACCCCTAGGGAGCGGAACTCTAGAGCGGAAGATATTCCAGCAAAGGACGGAACGGCCTCATCCGCCCGTTAGCTCTCTCGTCTGCCCCCTGCGGTATTTTCCCAGCCGCCCGCGTTCGCTAACTTGACTGGTATTCCGGCGTTGAAAACCTTGACGATGTACCTCACCCTGTCGGCGTTTACACCAAACTGCGCGGCGACCTGCCGAAGACTGCCACCTTCCCCGTAGGCCGCGAGGATACCCGCGCTCATATCACCCCGTTCAGCCTTTGAGCGCAATTCTTCCAGGCTGGCATACCCTGTCAGTCGCCGCCGTGGATTGACATACTCCAGCGGTTTCAGGGTTTCCAGATACCACTCCGGCACCGCTTGCATGTCCTGGATCAGAGTCCCGCGCCTGACCTGAGCCGCTGCGCTCCAGTCGAGAAGCTGTTGTGGCCATCCCTGAAACAAAAGAAACAGCCGCCGCACTGCCAGTTGCCGGGTGAGCACGTCCAGGTCATCAAACGATTTGAATGCAGCCTCACTATTAAGTGTGAGGGGGAGGGGAGGGAGCATAGCCCTGAGCCGTTGTGGCCCGCGCCCACGCCTGAAGGTAAAGAGTGTCATCCAAACTCGCGCCACACTCAGGTACTCGTGTAAGGGCACCTTCCCGACGGAGCGCACATGGATCAACCCAGTGGTGTACATTCCCTGATTGACGGCGGTTTGCCACATCACCAACCTTGTTGGGGCCGGAAGAACGGGGGCACTGGATAGCGGCGTCTGGCAATGAAAGCAAGCTGTGTGAAATTGCGTGGTGGGCAGTGATTTACTCAACTCGGCACCCACATCAATTCGGTGCGGGATGACGGGCTGTTGGCACACCGAGCAGGCGTCGTAAAGCAAGCAGCGGTGTTTCTCGCACACCACACTGCAAGACAGCCGCCAGTGCAGCAGGAAGGCTGGGCGTTCCCCCAAACACTCTGGGCAATACATCAGCCCACGCCGCTTACGGGTGCGGTGATACACGCCCAGCGGCAAAATCCAAGGCGTTACGCCCTGCGTGGTGTGGTGCGCAAAAACGCGGCCCTCCAAAGAAGGTAAGGTGTGCAGCCGCAACGTTTCTACACTGATGCCCGTCGCCTGAGAAAGCGCGGTCAAGACTTCAGTGCCCGCCAATCGGTCAAGGTCACGGTTCCAGATTTGGCGTTCACCGAACAACATCCGGCAAAGGCTGTGCAGCTTTTGGCTGTTCGCCTTTGCCAAACGGATCAGCCAACTGGAAAGCAGCTCGTGTTCTTCAGGGCGTGGACGCACCGGCAACAACGGAATGCGGGCCGGAGCTAGGCGCGGCGGTGAGGTGAGCGTCATCCCCTTTAGCGCCTCCCGCCGTAGAGTTGTCGCTCAATGTCAGCGTCCCGCTGCGACGGTGGCACTGGATTCAGGGCAAGACTGCCTTCTAAGGTGATCGCCTCCGCACCGCCCACCGCCCTGATCGCCACGCGGCGTAGATGTTTGACCGCTTCACCCAAGAGTCCTTCAGAAAAGTCGTAAATATGGCGGGCCAGCGTTGGGGAAGCCAGATTGGACGGGTTGAGCAGCGGCAAATCCATTTCCAGTCCGGCCAAAAATTGCCGAAACTCAGTACCGTACTCCCAGCGCGGCAAAGAAAGCGCTTCAAAGCGATTGTGAATTTGCGGATCGGTTCGCAAGAGCGAAAACACTTCGGGAATGCCTGTCGCCACGATGGAGAGCTGCAGGGCACTTCCTAACGTTTTAACGGTATTGACCGAGCGGCGCTGCCTCGCACCAGTAGCGGTTAAAATATGGTGAAACTCATCGAAAATTAGCATCCGAATGCCCAGGCGCTCAACGAGTTCAGCCACCATTTTGAATTTCTTGTCTTGACGGTCTTTGTCTTTGTACGCCGCCAACATGGCGTCCAGAATCCAGTGGTAAAGCCGGTCTTCGTCGACATCCGCCCTCAGCAGTACGTACAGCACCGGAATCCGCGCCGAAGGTTCGTTGGGATCGTCAAGCGGCGGCGCGTACTGCTGAATGAACTGATGCACCAGTGACGTTTTACCGTTGTTGGTTTCACCCACCAGCATCAAGTTTTCAGGTCGAATCACTTTGGCTTTGGCGCTGACCAGTTCTTGCATCCGTTCCATGTGCAATCTGGCCCTCGGATACATCACATAGCGGTCTTCCGCCAGATATTCCTTACGCTGCTGCGTATTGACGGCTTTCCATTCGTCATCGCCCATTTGGGCTTGCTCCAAAAGCGTTTTCACTCCTGCAGTCAGTCCACGTTCCATGCCGCCCTCCAAGATTCTGCTCCTTGTAGACTATAGCGCAAAAATATGCTTAGAAACGCACAAACAGGCTTGAAAACACCTGTTTTTTCAGTGATTTACGGTGAATGGCATGATGACCTCACCCTCTCCGGAGCTGTTGGCAAGCCGCACACTGGGTTCTGGGGTGATCAGCCTCAGCAGCTGACACTTCGTGCTTTTCCTTCTCCAGGAGAGGGGAAAGCCGTTTTCAATAGGTCAAAGTACGTCCAGAACGCATTCAATCCCCAGCGCACCGCCTGACTGAGAAGCTTCTATCCGGTTATCGCCGTACTCCTAGTCTTACGCCCTCAATTGCCTGGCGTTGGTGGATCCACTTCTTGTGCTGCTTCTCCCAACCGGACCATCCAGGCCAGCACGATACAGAGCAGCCCAAACAGTCGGGAGGGTTCTGTTAAGTTGAGTTTCTAGTGACTCACGTTACTTTATTTTCATAAGCTTCCAGCTAAACAGCATGGCTTCATTCGTGTTTTGTCGTAAAAACTAGCATTTGTGAGGCAGTATAGACTGCTTTCATCCTTGACTCCTGTTCGCCTCGCCCTCACTATTCACATGACTCCGAGTTAACTCGCTAGAACCGTGCGGAACGAGTCGTGGGGAGCGTGGAAGCCCCCGTGCCAGACGAAGATCACAGCACCTCCAGTACATGCCAGATGCGTGCGCCGTCGTCGCAAGTTGCGATATGTACATAGGTTTGAGAGAGCGATTGCCAGGTGGGCAGGGCGACGAACACGCGGGGCTTGCGGGCTAGTGCCTCGACAGGTTCACGCACCCACAGGCAGAGTTGACCGTCCTGCACAGCCACACGGATGATCACGGCCCCGAGGGATAGGCGGATTGTCCTGGCCTCGTCCCGCGCCAGCTCGTATTTCTGAACGGTTTCCATCAGCGGCCCCTTCGTCTGGGAAGCCTGACAGCTGTGATCTGGGCCTGGACGGGCATGGGTTTGCGTGGGTAAGGGCTTGGGCATGTCAGGCTCCTGTGGCCGGGCTAAAAGAGAGTGAGAACTCGACATTCAACATCCCGAACCTGCCCGCTTATTGATCTCCGCAAAAGTTCGCAACGCAGAAAAGGATTTGTAGCGCTCTGCCGAGCCGCTGCGACGTCGCAGCGGCTAAAGGATCGTCACCAACAAAGGTCGAGACTAATAGGCCCACGAAAGTTGCGTGAAAGCGGCTGAATTTCAGGCTCGGCTGTGGATTGCTTACAACTTGGCGCTGCGGACCGAAGATCTGCATGGCGCGGCGCTGAGCGAATCACGCAAGATCAGGTGCTTGAGGTGTTTCGGAAGACGCAGGAACGCGCTACTCAATTGGACTAAAAGCAACGCCTAAAGCTCCAGCCACCACGTTCCTGACCTGAATAAGGAGAAATTTGATGTCGTGCAGTGACTGCTGCGCCGTTGCAACCTGCCCTGCAGCTGCTCCTGCATGGGCGACATGGGTTTCTGTTGCGCTAAAGCTCATCGAGCGCTGAATTGCTTGGCAGTACTGCTCACGCTGCTGTACTTGGTCGTCATCACCACTTTGAGAATCTTCAGGGAGAGGTGATCGGTGGCCGCGCGGCGAGGTTGTGGGGCAGTAACACCATCTGGCCTGGGTATTCGCCGGTGACGCAGGCATGGGCGGCCAGTCGGCTCTCTGACCAGCCAACCATCAACAGGCAGTGTTCGGCGTCCACCAGCTTCGTCAGAGCGGCCTGATCAAACCAGGCGACAGCCTCACTCTGGGCAGGTAATTCGCTGTTCGGAAAGATCAGCCAGTTGCCGACCCAGTCGATGGGTTCGGGGCTGCTGGCCTGAAAGGCGTCGGTCAGGCCCAGCATGTAGCGTCTGTCAAGCATGAGCGGGCTGTCCTGCCCAGGCTGTGGCCAGCAGATGTAGCCGCTGGGCATGGCGTACTTCACGGTGATCAAACCGTTGTACAGGCGTCCGAACAGTGCGCCGCCCCGATGGCTGCCGCCAGCTTCCAGTGCCTGCCTGAAAAAACCCCTGGGCTGATCCGTGACCTCGATCCCGGCGGGGGGGGTGTTCTCGGCATCGCTGCGCGGGCAGCGCTGTCCAGTGAGACGCAAAAAACGCTTGTGGGCGCGGGACAACTCAAACGGCATGGATGACCTCAACGCGCCGGGGGGCAATGGGGAAACGGGTATGCTTCATGTTGATCCTCCTAGGATTCTGGACGGGCCTATTGCTTCCTACGGCCTGGCCCCTCCAGTTCTAAGCTTACTAACACAGATAAGCATCTGTAAAGCTAAGTATCCCTGCGATCAATTTTGTTTGAGAATGAGAGACATGGCAACGTTTCGCTGGCGACTGGCCGACTTCCTGAACAAGCGCGACATCAGCGTGTACGCCCTGGCAAAGACGCGGGGCGTGACGAAGATGAACTCGATTTACCGCCTCGCCCGCAAGGGTCAGGAGCCGCAGCGCATCGACCTCGCAGTGCTCGCTGAGGTGATTACCGAATTGCGGCAGCTCACCGGGGAAGAGGTGCAGCTCGCTGACCTGCTGGAATACGTGCCTGACGGCGAATGATTGGCAGCACCACGGCTGGGCAGGTGCGGCTGGACTCACACAGTGCTCTGAATGTCGTCCACAGGAAGGCCAGGGACGGCCCGAATCTCAGTCCATCCCTGGCCTTCCTGTCCTGGTGATACAAGCTTACCAACGGGGTTCTGGTGTAAGTACTCGCTTACTCAGCATCAGGGACTTGAGTCCTCCTTGATCTGTCGCTTCCATGCTGTGATGCTCAGCGTCTCCGCGCTCAATTCCAGATACCGAACCTCGCCCCGCTTGTTTAAACTCACGGCCATAAAATCCAGGCCCAGCCTGGTCTCGACTGCGAAGATCAGTGCTCTGTTCTGGCTCACAAAACCCTCCTGTCTGGCTGTCCTGGCCATATCCTCGATATACGTGTCGAGATCTGCCACTTTGAGGATCATCCACTCTCCGGCCCAGACAATCTTCGAGGAGTGCGAGGCATGAAGGGCTGCGAGCCAACCTAAGACGTAGTCCTGGTTTCTTTCAAAGCCGCGTTGAGGTGTGTCCAACGCCGTACCGTATCCGCCCGGCGCAGCGAACCAGAGGTAGAGGCCCCGGTCATCGTCGAGCCATTCTCCAAACAAAGGCCCACTGGTATGGCCGGTGTCCTTCCAGTCGCGTTGAGCAAAGAAGGTGGCGGCCTGATGACCGAGCATAGCCTGGTCAAGAACGACCGCCTTCCGGTCTTCGGGTGAGGCCAGCGTGATGCTCAGGAAATCACGAGGGTTCCGTTGTTTGCGCTCCCCGTTCTGCTTGTGTTTGATCGTCATACCCCTACTATACTCATAGTTATAGCACTACAAGTTGCTGTACTGGGAGTGATAGGTATTGCAACGCTGATAGGATGCCTAAAACGAAACGGCCTCCCAGTGCGGCCAGACAACGGTTCGGTCAACGCTTGCGGGAACTTCGGCAAGCTAGGGGATGGACGCTGGAAGACCTCGGTGAAAAGGCGGATCTGGCGTGGAACTACGTGGCCCAGATTGAACGTGGGGAACGCAATGTCAGTATCGACAACATGGCTGCACTTGCCGACGCGATGGGAACCACACTGAGTGTGTTACTTCAGGAGGAAGCGCCCACAGTCGGGACTGGAAGCTGAAAGCAACGTACGTGCCTTGATAAGGACGAGAGTGACGACTCAGCACAAGGGCAGTCCTTGTGACGAGTCGTCACGATTCAAGGGGGTTAGGAAGGCAGGAGCGTCATCCACGTGGAGGGCCAGTTGAAAGGCCGAGCGTTCAGTGGCTTAGATACCCAGCAGGTGAAGTGGATCATGGAACTGGAGCGTGATGTTCGGTGGGTTGTGTTGCCTTAAGTTGCGTCACGGTAGGCTGAGGGCAGGGGTGGTGTGAGGCTCAGATTACCCCTGACACGACGGTTAACCACGTCTGGAACGCTGTGTTCTAGTTATTTCTTCTGGTTGATGCAGAGATGCTGGTGCGGGAGTGATGATGGAGGTTTTTGATCCGGGCGTGTAGGCTCAGGAATTCCTGAGCGCGTTTCCGCCGCTTAAATCCCTGCTGTTGTCGTTCCTGTCGTCGTGTGGAGCGGTGGTCTCGTTCAATGACGTTGTTGCACTTGGCCGCAGAGATCACCTGCTGATGGTCGACGTCAGCCAAGCTGGGGAGCTCTCGAATCGCGGCTCCGTAACTGCGGAGCTGATCGGTATAGATGACCTCTGGGACATCGTATCCCCCAAGCGGTCGGGTCAGGAAGGTCTTCGCCGCCTCGGTATCCCGATGCCGCTGGAGGAGAATGTCGAGCACGAACCTGTGCTCGTCCACGGCCCTCCACAACCAATGTCTGACGCCGTCCACGCTCGTACACAGCTCGTCGGGGTTCCCAGTGGCGCAGGTCTTCAGCGAAGAGGGGTCCGAAAAGGAGCGAGCTCAGTCGGACTCCAGCGCAGCGTGCCGGTGAGGGCAACCCCGGGTCACCGGTACAGCTCTCCGAGTTCCAGACCCAGCAAGATACCCTCAACGTGGCCTTCCTCCACCAGGATGTCCAGAATGTCGATCAGGACCGGCATGGCCGCTTCGGTGCTCCGCAGGACAGGGCCGTGGTCGGCGAGATAGAGCCTCACCAATTTGACGACCTGATCAGTGATGAGGTGGTCATGATGATAGGTGAGTTGTCTGCTGGAGTGGAGCAGTTGGCCCATCTGCATCAGGACCGCAATCGGCGCGACCGAGACAAAGTGGGTGAACACGTCGAGCAGATGATGGACCACCTGCGGTGTCGCCATGGGGACCAGCTCGTCAATCAGGACCCGGATTCGCTCGTAACGCTCCAGGGTAGGTGATGGACGGTGCTCCGACGAACTCAGGCCCGCCATGTCCCCGAGGAATCGAATGGAGAGCCAATCCACCAGGCGTACCAGAACGTCGAACGCTTCGGGGTCCATCGGCTGTTTCTCGACAAGACGCGTCCACTGCGCGTGGGCATTGCGGAGCGTCGTCTTCAAGAAATCAAGGGCCCGAGTTCGTTGTGCTTGCGTGGCCGCGTCGTCGGCAAGCAATTGCGTCGCGTACCAGATGACGTGATGGAGATAAGGATTCTGAACATCACCGCTCCAGTCGGTCAGAACGACCAGAGGGGGGATGGCCCGCGTAGAACCCCGTGCCTGCCAGCAATTGAGCAATCTGGGCAACCTGCTGATCGTGTCGACCTGGTTTTTCAGATGCAACACTGGTCCTCGCCATCACCGCCTGAACGGCGTCAAAGACGCGTTGAGGATCGCTCTGGACGAAGGATTTTGTAGAGACCATCCAGCTGGTCAGCACCCTTTGACTGGTCTCGGTCGCCAGTTGAGCGGACAAGGTCTGCCAGTAGGCGTCTGGAGCGGACCAGCCCCATGAGCGAGCAGAAGCGGCGGCCTGACTGCGGACCTCGGGAGCCGGATCGTCAATCAATGCAGTGACTGCCGCCCTGAGGGTGGGGTCTTCAGGATTTACCCGCAGCAGGTGGGAAAGACCTATTGCAGCCTCGACCCGTGGAGCAGGCGACGCCCAACTGCCGTGCTCGTCAAACTGTGACTTCGCATGCTCGGGTAAGGGATCGTTCGCTGCTTCAAGCAGGATTTCTCTCGACAGTCGGAGGCGCTCGTCGTTGGCAGGAAGGTCGTCCACCAACCTGGAGGTGATCTCTGCGGCTTGAACGCAGTTGTCCCACATCGACAGTGTCAGGTCGTCCCGGTCGCTTGAATTCCACTGTCCGGCACGTGACTGGTAAACCCGTTTCAGGCTGGGCTGGACGCTCAGCGCCGCTTGGGCCGTGATCGCCTTATTTCGGAATTCGTTTCCGAAATGGTGAAGAAGACGGAGGTCCTCTTGAAGTACAGATGTCAGGGTAGGAGGGGAGATTAGCGTACTGGACTTGTGTTCCCAGACCCCGAATTGCACGATTGGCATGTTGAGTGGTAGCGGGCCGTCCTCCTTCAGTTCGCGAATCAAGTTCTGCGTCTCAGGACGGACAACCAGCGCCTCAGGCAGGCAGCCGAGCAACTGATCACGGGCCTGCCGCATCACGTCTTCCGGCTCCTCCACGTGATCAGGCAACCGGAGAATTGCCTCTTCGATCGCGCCCCGTTCGTCCGCCGTGAGTCGGGCATAGCCGGCCTGTAGGAATTCGCCCACCGTATCGCGCGTGGTCCAACCTGCCAGGACCACCGGAGATCGCAACAGGGGGAGGAGTCGGCGCTGGAATTCGGTGGGCAGTTCGGCGGCCCATTTGAACACCGTTCTCCAGACCAGCGGACGTCTGTTGTGGGCGGCGACGACGCTCAGCACCCGGTCCCAGCCCACGAGGTTTCCTGCGCGTCCCAGCTCCAGCACGAACGCTCTGAGGTCCTCGAGCAGAAGCTTCTCAGCGGAGTAGGAGTCGAAGTAGGTCTCGTCGTCCCACTCCCTGATCTCACCGACCTGGACCTCAACGCCCTGAAATTTGGTTGTGGTCAGCTTCAAGTCTCTCCGCTTAGCCTGCTGAGAGTGGGTGAGGGCATGCATCAGTGCCCGCGTGGCCTCTTCCGGTGCGCCTGCGAGAAACTCAGGGAACACCTCGCCGAGAGCGTAGCGGGCCATGGAGTAGTCCTGCCTGCGGGTACTGCTCAGCGGAATGAGTGTACTGGCGCTCATCACGGTCTTCTCCTCACTGGTCTCCTCCCAACCGAACACGGTCTCGAACAGCTTCAGGGCAAAATCGGGGGAGAGCGCGAACAGGCGCTGACCGTGCTGGGCCAGCTGGGGCAGCAGCAGGTAGCCCTGCGTGTCGACACGGGCCGGTTCGAATGCCTGCGAGAGCAGGGCAACGGTTGCCGGAAGATCGGTAGTCGCCGTGTTGATCACCGCGTCGATCCCGACGCCGATGGCTCCTCCCGATGGTTCGGGGGCATTCCAACTCTGAGCCAGGTATCGCCGGGCGGCGCGACCGGTAGCCGCATCTGGTGATCCTCGCTCTGCCACAGCGCTCCCTCGCGTGAGCAGTTGAAGGAGACGGCGCAAGATATTGGGAACCTCTTGGATGTCGTCAAGTCGACTGAGCCGCTCGGCCAGTTCACCCCAGAGACCCTGATTTAGCTCTACTTCAACCCTGCGACTCATGAGACTGCTAATCAGGATGTGCAGCAGCCAGACCGCTTCAGCGCGGTGTTCTCCCTCCACGGCATGCAGCAGGGGCATGAAATCCTCGATCCGGGTTGCAAGCTGGGTGGCGACGAGCAGGGGAAGTGCTTGCGTAATCTGCGGTATCCCGGGGGTCAGCTTGAGCGCTACCGCCAGATTCCAATAGGTCTGATGGTCGCTCACCGCCTCCCAGATCATCTGCAGGCGGCGCTCGATGCTGGGTCGGTAGACGACCGAGAGTTCACGGTCCTGGGCCAGCCGAGGGAGAAGCTCCGACTCGGTGAAGACCAGGCGCGCGGCGGCCTCGTCGAACAGCAGGTGGTGGGTGAAGGTGATCTGGGCCGAGTCGGGCCGGGCTGCGCCGGGAGGTTGCCATTCCGTCAACACGCCGTCGGTGATCAGCCCCTGGAGACTCGTATGGTCTGTCGGCAGATCTCTCCTGAGCACTTTCAAGCTGCGATGTTCCACCGCCGCCGTAACCACATGCCACAGCATGTCTTCACGAGCGTAGGGGTCTCTCGATGTGGGTGTCACCCGCGCCTTCCAGTAGGCCTCGAGCAGCTGACCCTGCGTCTCTATGGCGTTTAGCTGACGGGATTCGGTGGACGCCGCCAGAATCTCGGTAACGAGCCGGAGATTGAACGGGGAGCGGAGCAGCGTCCGTAACGGGTCGGTTCCGTTCTCAGCCAGCGCCTCAACGGCAGGAATTTCGTGGATAAGGTCTGCCCATTCCTCGTCAGTAAAGGGGGGCACGACGATATGGGTCAGGTGGCTGAACTCAGGGAGGCTCCACTTGGACGGAGGTGGGCCGTGGAACAGTGACTGAAGCCGGGAACTGTAGCGGAGGTCGAATTGGCGCATCGATGCGACGACGTGCCATTCGGGCGCACCGAGTTTGATTGCCTCAATCAGGTCACGCAGCGTCCGGATTCGCTCGTCGGAGCGGGCCGCGTCCATAGCGTCCAGGAACAGCACCCGCTGGCCGGCCTCCGGCCAGGACCGCAGCACGTCGATGAGGGGACGGCTCAAACTTAGCTCGTGTTGAAGCTGGTCTAGACTCCCGGCGGCGATGCCGTCGACGGCGATGAGCAGTGGGTCGCCGCCCGACGCACGAACGGCGCGAAAGGCGTCGAGAATGACCCCTGACTTGCCGGCCCCCGGCTCCCCGGTGACCAGCATAGAGCCGCGCTGTCCTGCCTCGACCACCGCATGCGTGACCGCGCGGTCGAGATTGATCCGCCGTCCCTCCCAGTCCAGCCGTCCGAGAGGGGCGAGCTTCGCTTCCGTCGCCACGGCGAAGGCGCGCAGACGCTCGACATCCTCACGGTAGTCCGGCGGCTCGAGGAGAGGAAAGCCGAGTCGGCGGACTTCCGTACGTACACCAGCTTGGTCGAGTCCACCGCTGTGTTCGCCCAAGGTTGCTGCGAAGGTGACCAGACCCGCCCAGGCGGCCTCGGCGTCTGCTGGTCGGGCCAGAATCTGAGTGCGTAGCAGGCTGAGCGCCTCGTTGAGCTGGCTGCCACCGGCAGTGAAATCAAAGACCTGCACCCGGATCAGTTGCAGCAATTCGCGCAACTCGGCCTCGGTCGGTGCTCTGCCTGCCAGTGTAGTCCAGTAACGACCAATCAAGGTGATGACCGTGTCGAGGGCGGCCTGCTCGTTGGCGTTGAAGGCCCGGTCACTCAGGGGCACAGCAGGGCCGGCGCTGCTCACCTGCTGGAGCACCGCCCGCAGATGGCGGGTCACCGTGTCGGGTGATTCTGCCCCTGTGGCGAGCACAAAGTGGTCGTGGCCTGGGCGATAAGGTCGCTGCCAGGGATAACGGGAAGGCTGTGCGCCGACCCACGCCTGCCGACAAAACTGGGCGACACTCTTGTCAAGGGGAGAATCCGCTACTGTGCTGAGCGTCACCCGCTGCTTGGCCTGCACGAAGGCGAAATTCGCCTCGGAGTTGCCGATCAGAACGTCGTCGGTAGGCTGCTCCGTTTCCGCGCGGATCAGGGTCACGACGGAGGTGGCGGGCCACTCGAAAGGCGGCGTCGCCAGTTGCTCCGCCATCAGGAGCACCAGTCCCCAGGCGGTGATCAGGTGCTGGAGGTTGGTGCCGGCGATGTTGTCCCGTCCACCACTGCGGCGAACGGCGGGGGAAGGTCGGTCTTCAGGCACGCTCATGTTCTCCTCCACACGGAACACTGTTCACTCACAGCTTGTTTTCAATATAGAATGAAAATATGCTTGCATTGGAAGAAGAACTGAAAACATTTACGGTGAAGGCGCTGGAGCATCACCTCGGCGGCCAGGTCAGCACCCTGAGCCGTCAGGTGAACGATCCGCTCTATAGCCCTGATGTCGAGCTCAGGGTCAAAACGGCTCAGGACGACTTTTTGTTCGTCTGTGAAGCAGTGCGCTACGGCACCCCGGCGGTGCTGCGCCAGAAGCTGATCCAGCTCAACTATTATTTGCACAAGCACGCCCTAGAGCAGGCCTTTGGGTTGATTAGTGCCGAGTCGCTCAGCGAGCAGAGCATGGACCTGTGCCGGAATGCCCACATCAACTGCCTGGACCTCGCCGGGAATATCTATCTTCAGGTTGGAAAGACGCACGTCGACATTCAGGGCCGCTCCCTCAGGGGCACCAAGGCCTCCAGCGCGTCCGGTGCCTTCGATAACATCTTCGCTACCCGTGCCTCTAGAGTCGTGCACGCGCTCCTGATGGCACCGGAGCGCCAGTGGCGGATTCAGGAACTCGCCGATCAGGTGGAGGTGAGCCTGGGACATGTCAGTAACGTCACCAGTGCCCTTCAGGCGCGGGGCTGGCTGGAGCAGTCGGGCAGCGGGTTCAGACTCACCAATCCGGCGGAACTGCTAGACGCCTGGGTGAAGGCCTACCGGCGTTCTCGGGCCCGGCTCGCCCGCTACACGACGCTGCAGGGTCTAGCCCTGGAGGGTGCCCTGCGAACGCTGCAAGAGGAAAGCCCGAAGGTGCTGCTGGCTGCCGAGTCGGCGGCGCGGTACGTCGCGCCGTACCTGCGCTCCCCCCACACCACCCTGTACGTCCGGTCGATAGATCTCGCGGCGGTGGAGGACGCACTCAAGCTCAAGGTCATTCCGGAAGGCGGCAACGTCCGCTGCCTCGTCGTCAACGACGGCACTGCCTTTCAGCAGCCGCAGGAACTGGCCCCCGGGCTGTGGGGCACCTCCGATCTCCGCACCTACCTCGACCTGCACGCCCAGGGTGAACGCTCGCAGGACGCTGCTGAACTGCTGCGGCACCAACGAATCGAGCCAATGTGGACGTTGGCATGACCGAACCCCGCTACACCTGACGAGACCTATAAGGGTTCTGGAAAGTTAATCCGGAGCCATGTGAATAGTGAGAGCTAGGCGATCAAGAGTCGAGGATGAAGGCAGTCTACATTGCCTCACAGATGCTAGTTTTTACGGCAAGACACGAATGAAGTCATGCTATTTAGCTGAAGAATTATGAAAACAAAGTAGCATGAATCACTAAACACTCAACTTGACAGAACCTGAGCAGCACATACCATACGGAGCCGGGAGGATTGACCATGCAATGCTGATACTGAGGAACAATCTAGGCCGCTGCCGCCTCAAACACCGCCAGAAAAGCAAGGCTGATTCCGGCAGCCGCAAAGAACTTCATTCGGAAAAAGGCAAACTGGCTGATCTTCTGCATAACTTTTCTCATTACGGCTGAGCATGAAGGGTGAGACAACGGACTCAGTGATTCACACTGAACGGTACGATCACTTCATCCTCTTCTGCACTTCTCGCGGGACTCACACTCGCACTCGGCTCCGGGGTCATTAGCGGAACAACGTCGTGATGGGAGCGTTTCTTTTCGCGCTGCCTGCGGGTATCGCGGGTTTCTTTAATAGAGGTGTCCACCAGCCGTTTCATGGCCCGCTGCTCACGGATGAGTTCAAGTTCTTTGAGGCGTTCTCCCGGTTTGCGCCGGACACGCGCCTTGAGTTCGCGCAGTTCCCAAACACTCAGGCGGTGCCAGGAAGCGTCAGCAAACGGAATGGCGTAGTAGCGCCCCGCATCCGCGTTGAAGAGGTAGATTTGCGACACGTCGCGGGGGTCTCGCCGCACGATGACAGGTTCACTCGGCTTCCCCAGCGTTTTCCGGGCCAGCAAGGACTCCAAAACTTCGTGGTAATACGTGATGGTTTCTAGCCGGATACCGTACCGCTGAATGGTGACTTCAAAAGACGGCAAGAAATCAATGCGGAGTTTTAAGGCTTCTTCCGGCGTAGGGATGGGGAAAAGACCTTTGGGCGGCGTTCCCGGCGTACCTTCCAGTAAGCCGCGTTGAAAGACTGCCAAGGGGGTATCTCCATTCAGCCCCCGGTGAGGCCGCTGATTGTAAATGCCCGCGAAGAAAAGCGTCAGCCACAAATCAAGTTCGTCGAAGGTCAACACCGCCCGTTTCTGGCTTTGGTAATCGCCGCGCCGCTGAGAATTGGAAAAGGTGGTGCCGGGAAGGTCATGGAGTTCAGTGGCAATGGTACCCATCAGGCGCTCGATGTGAGCGCCGTACTGAGGTGTCTTGACCGGACGCAGTTCAACGTGAATGCCGTACAGCAGGCAACTGCGTTCGAGCATCTTGCCTCTGAACTCACGTCCATTGTCCACGTGGACTTTTGTGGGACGCCCCCAGATCGGCCAGCGCAGTTTGGGGAGGGGGTCATCGCCTTCCTGATGCTCCATTTCAGCAAACATGGCCCCCAGCCGCTGCTGCCGGGGAGCCAGCGCCGTGTCTTTGGGCAAAATGGCCTGCGCCAAGCAGGAACCAGCGCTCATGAAGCTTGGGGCATCACGCGAGATGTAAAAGCCCACCACAGCGCGGCTGTACACGTCAATGGCGACGGTGATGAAAGGCCGCCCGATTTCTAAGCGCTCAAATTCATCCACCAACATGATGTCCAGTTCGGTGTGATCGATTTGCACCACGTCCAAGGGCGCGAGCGCACCCGGAAATGCGCTCCTGAGTGGACGCAGCACCTCAGCCGCGCTCTTGCCTTGACGGCGGCGGACACGCTCTCTGGGCGTGATCTTGTGAATGCGGCGGGCCACCGTGTCGCGGCTGGGCGGCGTCAAGTCCAACTGGTGGCAGCGGTCAACGATGGCAAGGAAAATTTTTTGAATGGAGCGCTGTTGCCGGGTGAGATACTGGCTTTGAATCAAGGTGTCCATCACTTCAAGAACAGCGCTGTCCATCCGGGACGCGCCCATATCGCTGCGGGAACGGCGAGCCAGAACGTCCACACTCAAACTGTTTTCAAAGCGTTCGAGCAACCGGTACAGCGTCGTCGCTGAAGTGCCCACCTCGCGGGCGCGGTCTTCCACTGCGCTTCTTGGCCGGGGACGCAAGTGAATCAACGGCGCGATCAGCGAGAAACGGTGCTGGGCTTCCTCTTGGCGTTCTTGATCAAGCGCAGGAGTAGGCAGCGCCTCCAAACTGGGAAGAACTGACAAATCACCGATTGCCACTTCACGCAGCCGTCCAGTGCTCACGTCTTCGACCAACAACGATTCAAGGTCATGCTGTTTGACAACGCGCACAGGTTGACCGGAGGCTTGCAGCAGTTGACCGGGTGAGAGGTCAAGCATGGGTGCCTCCAAGGGGTGTCACGAAAGAATCCAGGCTCAAGGGCTGATCCAGGTCAACACCCACCCGACCCAAACACAGCAGATGCCAGACAGCGGGGAGGAGTTCGGCATTCGGTTGTGGGTGCTGCTCCAGCCAATCGGCAATGCTCACTGAACCACTGACCGTCAAAGAGGACTGAAGGTGCTCAAGGTGGAGCTGAGAAAAGTCCATCACCCGGTAAGTGGAGAGAAACAGCCAGTTGCGCGTCCGAACAGTGCGGGCATGGTGTTCGGTAATCAGCCGGAAACGCCAGCCCTCCACTTTCGCGTGATGAAACGCTGACACCCAACGTTCCTTATGTTGCAAGCGCAACGCCTGAATATCGCTCAGGTATTTGACTTCGCACAGCTCGGTAACGCCCCAAGCTCGAAAGACCAGCACATCTGGAGTGTACTTACGCTTGTGACCCAACGAATCAAGATAATGCAGGGTCAGCGGCTGGGTTTCGTAAGCTTCGACATTTGGGTCAGCTTCGAGCGTGATCAGGAAATCACGTTCCAATGCGGATTCATAATGAGCATGGCCGATACTTTTCTGAGCAGCCAGCCGCCCTGTGATGGCTCGGCGGCTTGGCGGAATACGGCGAACAGGCATCAAGGACTCCTTGCCCCACCTGACTTCTTGCGGGTAGCTCTACAGTCCCATATAATTTGCGTATTTGCAAGCTAGTCGCATATACTGTGCGTGCCAGTCCCAGAGAGCGTGCGTATTAGTGGCTGGAATAGAGGATACAGTACCAAAGAGCGTGCTTACTCACAGGCAGCATCCCGAGGCCCGGCGAGGTCAGCCTGGCCCACCGGGGCGTGCTGTTTCTGGACGAATTTCCCGAGTTTTCGCGCAAGGCCCTCGAAACCCTGCGCCAGCCGCTCGAAGACGGAGAGGTGACCATCAGCCGGGCGCGGGCCAGCCTGCGTTACCCGGCCCGGTTTCAGCTGATCGCCGCCATGAACCCCTGCCCCTGTGGACTACAATCCTTACCTTCTCAACATCTTCACCCACCCAGGCAAGCCAGTTCCAGATCACCCGCTTATGCTCCAGCCGCTCCCCTTATCTGATTGTTTGTCGAACGCTGATCGCCTGTCAAAGCTGTGCCAACATCCGGCATGTTCAACATCGGCTGTGCAGGCTGGGGGGTCGCCAGCGGACGCCCCGAGCAGTTCCCAACCGGATCCAGCGTTTTGCAGCGGTACGCAGCCCGCTTGAGCGCCGTAGAGATCAACTCCTCGTTTTACCGACCGCACCGGCGTAGCACCTATGAACGCTGGGCGGCCAGCGTACCGGAGCACTTCCGCTTCAGCGTCAAACTCCCCAAAGCAATCACACACCTCGCGAAGTTGCAGGAGTGCCGTGACTTGCTGAGCGCTTTCGTCGACCAGACCGCTGGGCTCGGGCATAAACTCGGCTGCCTGCTGGTGCAGTTGCCGCCCAGCCTGGCGTTCGACCCGGTACACCTGGCCTTCTTCCGTGAGCTCAGCACCTTGACGCTGGCACCGGTTGTTTGTGAACCGCGCCACCCCTCCTGGTTCACGCCGGAAGTGGATGCCCAGCTCGCCGCGCTCCGGATTGGCCGTGTGGCCGCAGATCCGGCCATCACGCCGCAGGCATCGGTGCCAGTCGGGTTTCAGCAGATGGCCTATTATCGCTGGCACGGCTCACCCAGGATGTATTACTCGGCGTACCCGCCGTCAGCCTTACAGACACTGGCCCAAGCCGTTGAGCGCAGCGCCACCGCTCCCTGGGTGATCTTCGACAACACCGCCGCTGGGGCAGCTGTGGACAATGCCTTCAAGCTGCTGGACTTCCTGTCATCCCTTAGGAGCCACTCGCCATGTTCTGCCCCCTAAAGGCGGTGAGATCAGCGGTGCAGGCAAGACAGAGGACTTCATTTCCCTTCACGCCCTCCTCAACTGTGCTTCAGGCCCAGACCTCTACTCTTTGGTCATGTCTTTCCTTCACGCCTCTGCGCTGAGCGGTATCGCCTTCGACCAGCGTCGGCTCTCTTCGCATCAGGGCTTTCTAAGGGCCTTTGTTGTGGACCCTTTCCCATCCCCGTTCACTTCGTATGCGGCTTGTGACAGGAGGTGTCTATGACCCCAGATGCTGTCCTGATACCGCCTGACCTGGCCCAAGTCAAGGCTCGGCAGCGCCGCGCGCGTCTCATCCGCTTGGGCGTGATCGGGCTGGCGGGCGCTGCCACAGTGACGGCGTTAAACGAAAGTGTTCGGCGTCTCTTGCCCCACGCGCCCCGTATCGAGGTGATCGGTGAGCGCGCCCTGGCCGGTTCGTTGGAAACCCTGGGTGTGGATCCGCCTCAAGGTGAGGCGCTGTACCGTTGGACGCTCTTGGGTGATCTGGTGTCCAACACGCTGTATTACGGGCTGGTGGGGTTGGGGACGACACAGGGGACCTGGCGACGCGGCGGCCTGCTCGGCCTGGTCGCCGGCGTAGGCGCAGTGGTGCTCCCCCGGCCTTTGGGCCTGGGCTGTCAGCCAGGGGCACGATCAC
>Ga0160427_10000416_pt1 | contig 26025 bp, 28 predicted proteins | sample SolpanmetagenomL_FD_108194 | JGI IMG/M metagenome (GOLD analysis project Ga0160427, IMG submission 108194) | Solar panel surface microbial communities from Lawrence Berkeley National Laboratory, California, USA - L | ecosystem: Engineered > Built environment > Solar panel > Unclassified ...
ACATCACGGTATCAGCATCTAAGCCTAGCAATAAGCGCAAATATGCAGTACTGGACTCTGAAGATGAGGATGAGGAAGATGATGGTGCTGAAACGACAACGAAACGCCTGAAGACAATAGCAGACATTCCAGATGGATCGCCAAACCCTCAAAGCTTGCCTACGCCAGAATCGACACCAACAAAACCACTCAAGTACAGGGACTGTCTCCGATTACAGAAGAGTCCACTCAAGAAGGTTCTATACAGTTCGGAGCTTGAGAAGATTGTGGAAACAACAGACTCGAAAGATGAGGCCGAGGAGGATGAAGAGGAAGCAGAGGAAGCAGGAATAGCAGCCGAACTCCCCATCGAGCTACAAGACCTCATCCGCCTACAAAGCTCATTCATCAAAGCACTAAGCATCCACTACGCACATCGCGGCACTACAACACCAATCCGTCTCTCCACCTTTCTTCCAACCATCTCACGTCTCTGGAGTAAACGGACAGTCACTGTCCGCGATATCCAGCAATGTCTCGGTACTATGCAACGAGCATCCACCTTGAGACTCAATACTCAGTCAACGTCTCCTCCTTCACTGATATTCCATCTTTACGACCACGGCCGCTCCCAAATCTACCTCGAAACGATTGAGCATGCCTCACTCGCAAGCACACTAAATCTGCATACCCTAATCGCACCGTTCGCCACAGCTATATTGCGAGCATGGCGAACCCACCAAGCACCTTTCCCATCACACCTTTCCGAGGCAAATTCAGACGGGATAAACCACTTCATAAGCATCCTGCCCCAGCTACCCATCGAACTATCACCCACTCTACTCAGATCAGGGGGATCACTCTCCAAAGGCCAACGACGCCTCGACAGCCTCACAAAGCCATCAGTACCAACTATTTCACCCAACACAAAATCCACCATCATCGCCAACACCGGTCTGAAGAAAAAAACCGCCGTCCTCACACGCAGCAACAGTCTCCTCGAGCGTCTCCGCGCAAAAGACCGAGCCAGCCTCTCATCACCCTCCGCACCATCACGAAGCGCACTAGCGCGCACCGCAGCACTTCAGCGCCTGCCTACCATCGTTTCCATTCTGTGTATGCTTCGTTCTTCGTCGACGAAACAGAGGCAGACGTTTTCGTTGCCGGCGCTGGTGCAGCGGATACAGGATAGTTGTAGTTCGTGTATGAGTAGGGAGGAGGTGGAACGGTGTGTGGTGTTATTGGCGGAGGAGGTTGCCAGGGGGAGTGGGTTTGTTGAGATGGTTAAGACGGGAGGATTGGTTGTTGTTGTTATTGAGGCGGGGAGGATGCCGGTGGATTTGGAGAGGAGGATTGAGGTGGCTTTGGAGGGGTGCGCGAAGTAAGAAGGGAGAGAAAAGGGAGGATGAGGGAGAGGGGTGGTAGGATAGTTTTAGGTCGGATTGGATACGTTACATGTCCAGCGATGATATATCTAAATCCTATTGCGTCGATCTCGGTGTGTGCTAGTATGGTCTTCTTTGTTAATCTTCCCCTTGTTCCTAGCGTTGTATGTGCTAGTCTCGTAGCACCTTACTTATCATCATCATAGAAAGGAGGGCGACTAAGCCTGACCCCAGAAGAGTTCCATGACACCTTTACCGACCCTTGGCTATGTGGTGATTCAAACACATCGTGCTGGTTGTCCTCTCAAAATGCAGACATTTCAGGATCCGCTGAACCTTGCGAACGGGTGGGCAAGCGTGGCTGCAACACCTCTCGTATTCTTTGTCCTCATCCTCTCCCCATGGTGATTCTCCCAAAAACTCCCATTTCTATTTCCACTCTGACTGCCCTTGCCATCAAATGCACCAGGCACATTCAGCGTCGTTGCATGACTACTCTCACTATCAACAGCAATCCCCACAGCCCCCACCCCTCGTGATTCTTCCTCCTAGGCCACGAACTCGGCAGCACTACCTGTTGGAATCGCGGCTCGACAGTCCAGCACAGAACAAAGCGCCACCCTCAGTCACTCAATGCAGCAGCCCATAAGGCTTCCACGACGACCTACCTGGCTTGCAAGGTCTAGCCAAAGTAAACGACAATGTCCTTGCATTCTCATCTGATGAAGAAAGAACCCTAGTTTGCTTTGTTTGCCTCCATCTATTGTCCGTGCACCTAGCAATGCCCCTGTCTTCTTGAATTCCATCATCCTCTTCAATTCAATTCGATTCCAATCGTCAATAGCCTGTCGATTCAACGCGCGCGCGCCCTCCTCTGCCCAAAAAAAACATCCACTCACTTACTCACTCACTCACCCTTGCCGCTTCCACCTCTTCCAGCACCACCACCAACAACAGCATTCGGCTCATACGTCCCCCACACGTCCCTCTTGCGCCATAAATCCCTAACATCCACATCCCTCAATTTAACATTCCCAACTCTCCTCACAACTTCATTCCACGTATCCAGATTCGTTGGAATCTTAACGTCTTTAGCCTCTTCTCCTCCTGCCACAGCTCTCTTCTCGATCAAACCAACCTCTCTCGAACCCATAACAATATCTTTCGAAGGAACAAGTGTGGGCGAAGACAAATTCGTGGTGCTGGCGAGAGCAACGGCACGCTCGACTTCTTCGCGGCGGATGCGCAGCCAGGCGGAGGTGGAGCCGATAAAGAGGGCGAAGATGGGGTCGAGGGTGCGGGTGAGGAGGTAGGGTTGTGACATGTTAGGGGTTGTGTTTGAGTGTTTGGGTGTTTGCGTGGTTGTGAGTGTTGTGGGCGTTGTGGGCGTGATGTGGTATGGGGAGGAGACTGTGTTTTGATGATGGATGGGAGGTGTTGGAGACTTTGATGTAGTCGTACGAGGGCGTGGAAGATGTATGTTTTGGAAGTACATGTAATACAGCACAGAAGAAGTCAATGAAGCCGCATTTGGTTTTCGGCTTTCCGCTCCGCTCTTACATAGTCGGTCCGCCGAGGACGACAGGTGACTCATTACAATCACACGCAGCAAGCCAAACAATAATGTACCAGGAAGAAAGATGATTCGGAGGTATGAAGTGTATTCGAAAACTATGTAGATTATTGCAGGGTGTTCGCATATCATGCTCTGGAATCGGGATTCTCCTGCAGAATTCACAGCTTGTGTAATCCACGGTCTTGATGATGCTTCGATCAGGTCTCCTTCTTGTTATATTATGTAGCAGTATCCGTCGAAAGACTACCCAAACGCCAGAAGCTCTCAAGCTTCAACACAAACATCATATGTTTGATGTCGATGACAATCGTCCATGGTATTCGAAGAGAAGTCATAGTCGTAGAATGTCTTCCTGTGCAAAGAAGACTGTGGGGTGGTCGGCGTCCATCTATGCCTCCTCGAAACCGAACGTGTTCTCGCCAGAATACCTAGAGCAGAGTTAGCTACGATATCTTATCAGATCATATGCTTATTTCCTTACGTGATGTACAAGAAGCCGTCCTCATCCTTGTGCTCTTCGTAGATGGCGCTCATCAAAGCTGCAGTGGGAGGCAGAACCTCATCAACGAAAATGAAGATGGCCTTCTCGGGTGAAAGCTTGATGCGCTTGCGGATCACATAGACGAACTGGCCAACAGTGAGATCTGCTGGGACGAGGTACTTCTTCTTGTCGATAGTGGCAATATCTGACTTCTCAACCTTCTCGCAGATGACCTGATGAGAATAATAGTGTTAGTGGTGTTTTGAGCTTTTGAAGCATTTACTGATGACTCCGATCTGCGCTTGTCTTGCACGGCAGTGATCGGTAGTCGTCTCAGACAAGTGGGAAGCAAGCAAGACTTACGGGAATGCGATCAGCGTACTTCTGACGGATACGCTCAGCTTCAGCCTTGCGCTTCTCAAAAGGGTGCTCGTCCTTGAACTTGGAACGCATGTCGATGGTGTTGTTGAAGGTCTTATCGAAGTGCGGGGGAGGCTGGTCCGGGGACGATCTGGGTTGCTGAGCTGCTTTGTCGCGTTTGAGGTTGTGAGACTGTCGATGAGGAAGCGAAGGTGAGAAGGTTGATGCTCAGAATAGGACGAGGAGGAGACGATGGATGAGTGTTGGTGTTTCGAAGGATGAGTAATAGGAAGGATGGTGATGACGGTCAGTACTCATACGATAGCGCGTGGTAGCTGCCTGCAAGGGTCCAAGAGTGCATGTGACCACTACAAAGACAGATTAGGAAGTCACTGATCTGGATTTTGGACATCATCATCATCATTGAAGTCGACATATTGGCCCCCCAGCTCATAGCACCACCACTTAACACTCCTGTTGTTCCACGATATCTGAAACACTTAGCCTCCACATCAAGAATCGTAGAAGCGACTAAGACTTCCTGCGGGAAACCCAGGCCACTGAGAAGACCCATTAGGTCGACAAGTGTAGCAGGAGCTAGGAAAAGATATAGACGCCAAAATCAGTCCTTACGACTATGGCGACGATACAGCGACTCTTGCGCCCTGCGCCGCGAGCTCTAGCCTACTCTACACCACTCCGCACAATATCAGCAAGATTCCAACCTCGCTTCACAACACGGCAATATGCAACTGAACCTCCTAAACCAGAAGAACGAGAACCCATCAGACTGCTGTCCGAGGTAGACGCAAGAGGAAGGCAACTGCCAGCCAAGGTGACGACAGAGGATTACTCGCCGACATACAAATTCTTTGCCTGGCTCAGATTAGGACTCGGACTCGTACTGATGACCGCTCTGGCGTATGATATGGTCTGATTGTCCTACATATTTCACCTCACTCCCCTCATTAACCATGTTCTCTAGATAACTGGAGAAGTCAAAGCGGACGACCCGAGAGAACACCTTGAGCCCTCAACACTAGCCGAGCGAGATGTGTTAGCAAAGCGTGAATCTGGTATTACTCCCACATCCTCGATGCGTCTCCGCATGGAAGCGTTTATTAAGGAGCAGCAACAGGATATCGTTCGTGAACTGGAGAAAATCGACGGCAAACGCTTCAAGGTGGATAATTGGGATCGAGCAGAAGGCGGCGGCGGTATTAGCTGTGTATTACAAGACGGCAATGTCTTCGAGAAAGCAGGCGTAAACATATCGATCGTGTACGGAAACCTACCCAGAGCAGCTGTGCAGCGAATGCGTGTGAACCACAAAGCACTGGACGCAGATGTCGAGTCCCTCCCTTTCTTCGCCGCCGGTCTCAGTCTCGTCCTGCACCCTAACAATCCCATGGCCGCCACGGTCCACCTCAACTACCGCTACTTCGAGACTGCCAACGCCGATGGCACCACAAACACATGGTGGTTCGGCGGTGGCACCGACCTTACACCCAGCTATCTCTTCGACGAAGATGCCATCCACTTCCACCGCACCATCAAAGACGCCTGCGACAAGCACGACAAGTCATACTACCCACGTTTCAAGAAATGGTGCGACGAGTACTTTTCCGTCAAACACCGCAACGAATCGCGCGGCGTGGGCGGCATCTTCTTCGACGACCTCGACGAATCCGAAAAAGACCAGGAAAACCTATTCGCTTACGTGCAAGACTGCCTCAAGTCGTTCCTACCAGCATACTTGCCCTTGATTGAGAAGCGAAAGGACATGCCATTCACGGAGGTGGAGAAGCAATGGCAGCAATTGAGAAGGGGACGGTATGTCGAGTTCAACTTGGTGCATGATAGGGGTACGAGTTTTGGGCTGAACACGCCCGGCGCCAGGGTCGAGAGTATATTGATGAGTTTGCCGTTGACCGCGCGGTGGCAGTATATGCATGAGCCTGAAAAGGGGAGTCGGGAGGAGCGGCTGGTCAGTATTTTGAGGGAGCCCAGGGAATGGGTGTAGTTGTGTGTAAAAAACAAAAACGCATGGGCCGTGGGCTATCACGTAGAAATGAAATCGTTCGCATCAGTCGTCGTCTGATGACAGAATAGCTCAAACTCATCAGCATCATACTAGATTAACGTAATCAGACGGAAGTCGCTATAGATCGAATGAGCGCTACCGCAGCGTCCAAAGCGAGATATCCATAATCAAAGATTTTAGATGATATTACCATCTCTACCTTCTATTTACCTATTCATTGCTATGATTGGCAACAGGCCTGGCTGCTCGCGTTACATTAGCCCTGCAATGGAGGAATAAGTTATGTCAAGTTATCATTATCGTCCAATATACTTTTTCTGGGCTATATAGCCTCGACCCAGTGTAACTTCAGCAAAGTTAGCTATACTGCACAATCATTATTGAATTACACAGTGACTGACCTTGTTAACTCTGGGTTGCTAATGAAGCTTGAAGTTCATGGTATTGTTCCCCAGGTATTAGGATGGTTTGGGATAGCGCTTTGTAACATTTCCAAGTCCGCTTTGGAGCAGAACTTGACCTTTTCTGGTTGTGGTATGCTTCGAGGAGAAGAATAATGACAGAAGTGCCGCTGTGGTGTTCTTCACAGAAGGATACAGCAAACACGACACATTTTACGACAAACACATTTCATTATCATAACATAGCATATTTCCCCACTGTCAAAGCTGGACGCTGTCTCGTAAAAGGCTCACACGGCGTCTTTTATTATACCATTCTTTGAGGCGGCACACCACATCAAGTATTACTCTTAACATCTACTTGCTACCACCGAACCAGCTCATAATACCGCTCTTGGCCTCTGCAGCCTTGACCTCGACAGTCTCGTCAAACTTGTCCACGGCCTGCATCATCTTGACGGAGTATTGCTTCCTCGCAGCTTCAAGTCTGTTCTCAGCATCCCTCAGGTAGCTCTCAGCCTGCTTCTGGTATTCACCGCCACGGGCCTTGGCTGTCTCGAATTGTGCTTGAGCTTCAGCCTTTGCTTGCTCGTATTGAGTAACTGCTTGGTTTTGGTATTCTTTGCTGGTTGACTTGGCTTGCTCGTATGTGAGGTTGCTATTCTTCTTGGCTTGTTCGTACTAGCGGAGTGTCAGTTGGGTGTCATGGGGTTTCACTAAGTAGGTATGCTTCATACAGAATCTTGGAGCTTCTTCTCAGCATCTCTACCGTATTGCTGTAGCTGGCTGGTGTATTGCTCGCCAGTCCTCTTGGCCTGGTTGAGCTACAGATGGGAGTCAGGTTTGTCCGGTCATATTATCTGCATTCTGTAGGCATACGGTGCTGTCTAGAGTAGAGCCAACGGATTGGCCAGCAAGACCAACGCCCTTCTCGGCTTGCTTCTGTCCACCAACGAGTCTGGAGGCGTCGTCTGCGATAAATTAGCTATGATTCACTGTATGCGCAAGATCCTACGCACATTCTGCCTTCTTCTCTGCGAGCTTAGGATCTCCTCCAGCTGAGTAAAGGTAGTAACCACCAGCGGCGGCAAGCAGACCACCACCGATTGTGAAAGCTCTTGAGGATGCCATTGTTTGAATGTAGGAAGATTTGTGGAATGAAATGTATGGGCGAGTCTGGAAAGATTGTGAATGTGATGTTGTAGGTGGGATGGAGCAGAATTAGATGAAGGATCGAATAGGAAACCAGGCCAAGAAAGTGCAACTGCTGTGACGCAGTTGTTTCCACGTGCTAAGCCCAGATGAGCTTTCCCCGCATCGAAGTTTAGATGACGATGTGGGATAAACAATCACCACATCTGAAACAACCTTCAAATCTGAAACAATCTTGCGACAGCTATGGTATTGGTCTAGAAAGAGCTGTAGACTACTCGTTAAAGACCAGATTGGGACATCTACAGCACCAGCCATTAGGCGCGGCATGTCTGACGCCGGCAGCACTAATGAACAGCTGGACAACACCGTAACAAGATCAGACACAAATGCCAGATCGGGCACAGTAAACTCAACATGGACAAGCCGTCCTTCAAGATTGGATGGTCACATCGACTTGACCGACAATACACGGCCATCAGAAGATGTCAGCGATGCACCGTTGAACCACGATGAAGATGACGACCTGGCAGCTCTTACAACAACGAGGACATCACGACGACCAACTTCTCGAATAAAACAGCAATTAGCGAAGCATAAATACGCAAAATATGCAGGACCCAAGGATACACTGGAAGATCCAAATAATGATAGTGGAAGGCCAAGCACAGCCGAGTGGGGTGCAGGAGAAGAACAACCCACGTCCCAGAACCCGCTTCGTCGAGGCCAGCAGAAAGTGATTGGCATTCTCAATCCTCGTCGTAAGCAGCAAGTAGACAAAGAAGGCGATACCGTGCTCGACATCCTGTACGAAAACCAGCGCGGTTCGTGGTTCTTCGGCAAACCACTCTTTTCATCGAACTCCCTGCTCAATTTCGACTCCGCATCATGGACAGATTCAATTCATCATCCTTCACCTGTCGACATTACAAACGCGCAACTGCCTGATCCTAGCTGGCATTGGTGTTGGAACAGATGGTACGTTGACATGTCGCCAGATGTGGACGAACAGGGCTGGCAATACAGCTTCATGTTCCAAAATAGATTCCTCTGGCACGGCACACATCCCTGGTTTCATTCATTCGTCCGACGACGAAGATGGGTTCGGAAGCGAGCTAGAGGTGGCATAGTTAGCGTCGAAGACGATATGGACGACATGAAGAAATCCCATACCGGTGCGCATACGCGACGACTTGGTTCAGACTATTTCTCGATACGTGTTGGAGGTACAGCGGCCAGTTTTGCAGAAACAGCTCAATCCGGCCCAATAAAGAAACAGAACGAGGCTGATGTCGAAGAATACCACAATGTGCAAGCGCTACTACGAAAACTGAAAAAGCTCGCCCTGGACCGAGAGAAGATCAGCGCGATTCTCGAGTATATCGAGCACAGTGGCGAATCGCTGCATGACCTGACAGACGAGGTAAATGATGATTACGCGCCCAGAAGACTCATACAAATATCTAACTATTCAACATCAGATTCCTCACGTCATGTCCATGTTCATGTTCCAGCACTCGCGGCGGCACTTACTAGCACGCTTAATAAATCTATACGACGAACGAATATCACACGAAAAAGAACAAGGCAAAGAACACGAAGTCGACGGCCAGCACGACCTCGAACAACGCAGGACTCAATACCTTAAAAAAGCACTGGAAGTAGCAGACCAAGAGCTGAAAAAGATGGAATACTGGTCTGATCTGGTTGATATTGCAAAAGAGGGAAAAGGGCTAGGTACAGCAGAGGCTATTGTAGAACCTCCGCCACCGAAATGAAGGCTACGAAAAGCATGATTGATACGTTGCATTCTTATTGTATAGTCCTGGCATGACGCGGACTAAAAGCTAGCATGATGAATACTGAACATACACCTTACTTCTCCAAAAAGGTTGACTCTATTGCTCCTTGTCATACCAACAACGTTTGAGGAAGCTCTACGAAGCTAGCGATGAAGTACTGTAATCATTGTGGATGAGGATTCCTGCCAAGGACACCAAACGAATCCAGTCAGAAAGTACCAGATAATCATTTGGATTAACTCCAAGGACACCAAACGTACAAAATGAGCACATGCTAATGTCCTTGTGTTATATCTCGAACTCTTTATCCATTCAGAATATAGGCAACCTTATGGCGAAGAAGAAAAGGGGTTGGTTGGCTTTACAGTGCATTAGAGATCTACCGACGGGTTGCAAATCGTTTTGGAAATCCATAAAAAAGAAAGGATTTGAAACTCTGAACTGTGATGACTTTTGGATCTGAATCGTTGGAGGTGGTTGTTATTGTATTATATTTGTTTAGTGAAATGGATCTTCTGTGAGATCGGTCTTTGGTTATACGATATATGTGTGTGTATGCGTATGTACGAATATAGCCTTTGAAAAAAGGTACGAGACGAGCTTAGCACCACCGCGTCACGATCCATCCTCCCCCGGTCGCTGCCAACAACACCTTTCAACACAACACTCGCAACTCATTTCATCACTCATGCAGACACAACAAAAAGTCCCAGCGCACAAGCAAATCAATTCTCAAACCATCTCAGCTCCAAGCCAGCATCCGGCCCATGAGCATACATTTTAAACTTTACAGCCTCACCAGCCTGACACTTCTCACTCGTAACAAACCACTTCTGTTCAATATTAGGAGTGAAGCTAGTGAGCGTCTTGCCCTCGGATTCAAAGAAGATCTTGGGATCCTCCGCGATGTCCTCTACGAGGGCTCTACGAGGGAGAGAGTGTAGTCAGTTGCTACGAGCTTGGACTTGATGGGAGGGCGAAGTAGATGTTGCAAATTTCGACTTGGGAATGTCGAAGGTGAAGGTGGTGTTGGTCGCGTCGACTTGGCCGAAATAGCCGTTTACGCCGTTAATGTCGAGGAGGTGAGGGTGTTGGTAGTCAGCAGGGAGATCGAGAGGGCATGCGGTGGCGCCAGCGGTGTTGAGGGGGACATCGGGAGTGGCGGAGGCGGCTTTGGTGAATGAGCTAACGGCAGGAGCAGAGCCAGAGACCTTAGGGTGGTTGAGGCGGAAGCGGCCTTGGTGAAGGTGGAAGTAAGAGTGATGGCCTTGGTGGATGTGGAGACGACACCGGTTGAGCTGGATTGCAGGCATAGAGAGTTGCCACAACTGGTGCTGGCGTTACCAAGGTCAAGCTACCAGCAGTGAGCAGTGAGCAGGGTTACAGGTGTGTGTGGTGGTGGTGTTTGCGTAGCAGGAAGAGCTGCAACAGAGCTGGCAAGAGCTGCAAAAGCAGCAAGCTTCAAGGCAGGCATTGCAGGCATTGCAGAGTCGAAAGACTGGATGAAAGCGGAAGGTATTGGAGTGGAAAAAGTGCAAGTGATTTGTCTTGAGAAGATTAATAGAGTAAACAGTTCGGCAAGATTCATGCTGTTTCCCATAGCTGAACACAGCCCTCAAATTGGATGTCACATTGAAGCTCACGAATGCCGCAATGATGCACACCGCGAAGAAGAATCTAATTTGAAACAACTCTCCAACTATCTGTAGCCAAGGGCTTATAGTCCTCAACATCGTCCCCAGAACAGTGTCGGCACACTCCGTTTTCTGATCCATAGATGAGACGGCATGCACTTGGCTAGAAGAAACGTGGTGCATTTGCCCTGTTCGGCATCGGTCGAAATGCTCCAACAGTGCATTATGCACAAAGCATGAATACTGTCTACAATAGATAGTATCCCGTACGTAAATACTCGTATTGAGACTTGACAGACTAATGTCGGTCCACATCATTTTGCTTCTGTGACGTCTAGACGTGCACTTTTATGCCCTTTCAAATACGGCTCACTGCTGAGCAGAGTGTGGGAAGATAGGAAGCTGAGGAAACGCCTTGACACCTAAGACCGCCCTAATCACAGGTATGTCCGTTACAGGTGGCCGTATCCAGTCATAGAAGATCCGAAATGAAGCGGTTCAGGATGCCTTTTCGTGGGATATGTTCACCAGGGATAGCAGATCGGAGACAACGTTGGAGCTCCAAGATGTTATACTGCTTGGTGATAATTCGTTGTTGTTGAGCGTTCAAGCTCGTAACAGACGCGCCATGTCAAGCCCAGACAGTAGAATTCCTGGTAGAATTTGTTTCCTTTTGCGATCTGATGATCCCTACGGTGCCTGCTAATCTTCTGCCCCTCCAGCGATCGTCTGCGTTCGAGCACACGTTATGATCGACTTTGCTTCTCTCCTGAAACTACTTTTTGCAACGCTTTGAAAATAGAATGAACCAGTTCGCCGATAATACCTGGACGACAAGCCGAATTATCACGATAATACACAGCCTTAATAGCATCTTCGCTGGACAATCTACCGAGCAGTGAAGGGATGACCGAAGGTGATCTCGGTCTCAATATTACCATAGACAATGGTACGGATTCACTTCAGCTCCAGAGTGCATGCAGGCGATGAGATGACTACTGCCGAATGGCGCTATGGCCATTTGAAATGTACGCATCGGTGGTAAGCTGCGCTCACTGGCATTCTAGGCAAGAGGTATGATTCGGGTAGCACAATGTCCAATAATGCTCCAGGCGTTGACGTGGATATGCTGGATTTGTCATTGACCTTTCCAGTCAATCGTAGTGTTGGGTCGAGAATGAGCAGGCTGTCACTCTGTCGCAAATGCCATTTTGTAACGGCCTACTACGTAAAGTAGACGATGTTGGTGCTTATGTAACAACCCTAGAAAGCATCATATATGCCAGATGCCAAACGATATCCATTGAGAGTTAGATAGACTTGAGTTGAGTATGTGTGCGCGTACCCAAGCAGTTCGGCTTAGTTGATCATACGATATACACCTGCAATGATAAAAGCAGCACCCATGCCGCCACGTAATTGAGGTGCATATCGAGAGACTGTTCGTAAGGCAGCATTGCTATTAGAAGTGGTGAAGTGCTCGCGTGGTAGCGTCATACTGTAGACGCCCAGACCAATGAATGTCGAGGCTCCTAGATATTATTTAGCATGCTGCAGAATATGAGCAGAACTTGGGTGGCAAATGACTCACCAAGTACTCGGCATGGAGTACAGTCTTCAAACTCTTTGAGATCATTCTGGAGTTGAGCCTTTTCGGGAGACTGCTGCATTGAGGCCATATTATATACTGATCTTGAAGATGGTCGAAGGATGTCAGTCTGAAGGAGTCGCGGGAGTGTTTCACCTGAAGTTTCATGTCTTGAGATAGCCGTTGAGGCCGACATGGCTCATTCCAAAGTCCAATGACGACCTCAGCAGGAGGTAATGTGTTGTGAAGATGAGTTCGATAGAAGCACTCTACATCTTCGATGAGCACAAGTCAGCCAGCAGACATCACTTTCTAGTCAGAACGTAGGCTAACTTACTCGGTAGCCATATCGTCCTCGAGCATGTCTACACTGGCCGACCACCAGCAGCATCCACCATTCTTTCACAGTACCTAGCACACGCCCAACCTCGGCCCTCCCTAGTCCACCTACCTAGTACAAATCCACCCACACTCGCACATTCGATACTTCACGACCGCCTCCTATACATATGCTGTACCTCACACGATGTCGAACCTCTACTTGTCCTCGAATTCTTGCATAGAGTGACTGATGCGCTGGAAGACTTCCTAGGCTCGCCGCTGCTGGCGTCAAAGATAGAAGCGCAATACGATGTAGTAGCACAAATAGTGGGAGAGATGTGCGATGCTGGGTTGGTGTGCAACACAGAGCCTAATGCGCTGAAAGAGGTGATTGATACAACGACGTGGATGGACAATTGGCTTGGTGGACTAGGACTACCAGGGTGAGTGACAGCTAGCGACTGCTTCGCGCAAGCAACAAGCTGCATTGCTGACAACCCTACCTAGAGCTCCTCAAACCCTCGCCAGTCGCGTGTCTACACCCAACTTATCTAATTCAAGGCCATCCTCGTCTTTTCCCTCCAGCACGAACAGCACACCCACGTCAGCAGCAGGGTCAGCAATACCGTGGCGGCGCTCAAACGTACGGCATACTTCTAACGAACTCTACGTCGACATAGTAGAAAAGCTATCAGTCGTCTTCGCTCCATCAGGTCGACCTTTATCCGCCATGGCCAACGGAACCATCGCGTTCACAGCAAAGATATCCGGTGTACCAGATCTCCTACTAACTCTCACAGCTCCAGGCGGCAAGACAGGCATCACACAGGCTATGGACCTGCCCTGTTTCCACCCGTGCGTCAGACTTGCCCGTTGGCGCGATACACCAGGCGAGCTCAGCTTTGTACCGCCGGATGGCCGGTTCGTACTTGCGGGATACGAATGTAACTTACTCCCCGATATATTCACATCTCCATCGACTCCCGGCAAGATTTCGACCCCGACCCTTAATCTCCCTGTAAACGTCGAGGTGCGACCATCATTAGGCAACAACGGCGACGAATTCGAGGCCAGACTCCTCCTGAATCCCAAAGCAACAACAAGTTCTGGCTCAAAATCAGGTTCAGGGCCCATTACAGCGCTGGGTTCGCGACCCGGAGCAGGCATTGGTGGACGTGGCAATGCGTTCAACAACCCCTCGGGTTCCTCGGCTAGCCCAGCAGTAGAGGACGTCCTAGTCAGTATACCCGTTCCTACCAGCGTACGCAACATCAGCGACCTCCGTGCCAGCAAAGGCGAAGCACACTATCTAGCCACAGAAAGCACAGTAGAATGGCGCATTTCCAACAAGGAAATCGCCGCAATGGGCAGCTTGAGTGCCACGCTCCGTTGCACCATCGTTGGACCTGTCGAGCAAAGAGAAGACGATGGCACGTCGCAAGCTCTTACGCTGAAAACGGACACTTTTGACTATGATGACACAGTGCCTAATTCCTACCAATCTGCGAGCAATAATGCGTCAACTCAGCGACCGGTGGAAATATCAGCTGCCAGGGATCAGCGAAGGGTGCAGCAGCATGCAACGCTGATGCCGAGGTCGGCCAGCTTGTCTTTCAGTGTTAGAGGATGGCTTGCCAGTGGGATTAAGGTGGAAGGCCTTGTGGTTAATACTAAGACGAGTAAAGGTCTTGGAGCGGGTGTGACGCCGTATAAAGGTGTTAAATATCACACTGTCAGCCGCCGTGGTGTTGAGGTACGGGTATGAGAAAAGAACACTACTATATGTTCGAATTTCTATTCAATGTCGTTGTCTTTCGACTATAACATGAGTTGGCTGGCTCTACATGTACAAATTCACGCAATTTCATCAACGTCATTAAATTGAGTGTCCATCACATGTATAGTTAGCAGTCTCCACAACCTGGAATATAGCTGAAGTCGTACTTTGATAGGCACCCATCCTATGCCCTACCTCATTAAGAGTACGCCAGGGCGGAGGAGTCTAGCTAAAACTAAAGTACTCTAGCACTCCTCACACTAACAGTATCCACCGGGTATCGACATCTGAATCGGGGTAGGACTCTCAAGAATTGCATTACAGAAAGCATTGAGAATGAACGCAAAACAGCCTACACATCTTTATGACCACCAATCGGTCGCGCCACTAACACCGCCGTCTTCAAAATAGCAGCCTCCGCCCCCTCCCACTTCTTCCTTCCCCTGCCCTTCCTCCCTTCACCAGTCTCTCTAGCATCAAACAACCGATAAACAAACGGCGTATCAACACCATCCGTCACCGATCTCATCACCTTGCGATTCTTGAACCAAAACCTCCACGCCTCCCAAGACCATCCCAGCATCTCGTTAATTCCATTTCCAGCCGCTGCGTTCAGCCATCGCTCCTGCTCTGCCACATCAACGAACCCGACTTTTGGTATTCGAGAGACTTTCAATCTAGCCAGTTGATGTGCGTAATTTGCATCGCACCAGGCTTCCATCTGAGCTTGTGGAGGGAGGGCAAAGGCGCCTTTCCAGACTTGTGCGATTGCTTGGGTGGAGAGATCGCCGTTAACGAAAGCTGCAAATGAGTGACCTGTGTATGGTCCGATGAATGCTAGAGTCAGCGGGTATTTGGTTGAGCAGTGGCCGCGGTAGAGGCGTGGGTAAACTAGACCGTTCTTGTTTGGTAACGCTTCCCATTCTGGTTGTGGAAAGGCGGTTGGGTCGGCTTCGGGACTCAGCATGGAGTATGTGGCTGTGTAGCCTGTGCAGAAGACTATGGCATCAATGGAGGGGAGAGAAGTGCCGTCCGTCAGGATGATCTCAGATGAAGGCGTGATGTGATTGATGCCTGTGATGGAGGTCACGGCGCCAGAGGCGAGTCGATCCATGAGATGATCATTCATCACAGGTGGACTAAAGCCTATGGGCGGCGCCGGCAGTAGCTTCCAAGCTGGGTCGATATTAGGAAAGGTCTTGCGCATCTGATAATCGATGCCTTTTGAAGCTATCCAGCCTGCAAAGTTAGGTGCGTGTTTGTTCAGTGCGAGGCCGAACGCTGTTATACGACGACTGAGTTTTCTGTCTACTGGCGCGTCGTGATTTCGTATGCTGATGCGGCCGCCTGATCTGTGCGAGAGGTATACCTTTTCTGCATGTTCGCAGAGCTCGTACACGACGTCTCCGCCAGTTTGACTTAAACCGACTACGACGACGTGTTTTCCTTTGAAGTCTTCTGCACCTTTGAATGCTTGCGAGTGTAGTATTTGACCTCGGAAGTTTTCACTACCTTCGATGTTGGGCATCCATGCTTTAGTGAAGGCGCCTGTAGTGACGACTACTCTGTCGAACTTGTCAACTTGAGCCTCAGAATCTCGGTCATGGTAATGCAGCTCCCAGGTCGCATCATCTCTCGAACGATCCAGACGATCGACCTTGATACCAAATCGACAGTGTTGCTTAAGCTTGAAATGGTCGGCGTAGTCGTCAAGATACTTCATAATCTGCTCCGCCGTAGGATAATTTGGAGTATCGTCTGGAAAAGGAAAGTCTGTGTATGAGTTCCTCCATTTCGAGATGTTTGTCCTTGTGCTTTTGAGAACGGATGTTTTGTCTGCGTCAAGGCACCACTTCCAGAGTCCACCTAGATACTCGTTTTGGTCAAAGCCGAAGACTTCAAAACCTTCCTCTAGTAGGTTTTTGACCGCGGCGATGCCGCTAATGCCTTGGTTGTGTTAGTAGTGCGGTCGACTATAACAGGGTACGAGGTACTCACCAAGTCCAATGACTGCGACACGATTTCCTATCTTGTCTGACATGCTGGTATCACGATAATATCATTTGATGGACTGCGAGGATTTATCTCTTTCTTGGACGTCGTGGTTCCATAAAGCACGTTATCCGCTGGCTGACAACGCACATGGGGCCGTAAGCTGACTGCTGTCTCAAGCACACACGGTATATTGCTAAGTCGTCCAAGGACATCCACAACAGTGAAGCACTTCTGGTATCGTGGTGTGCCACGTATGTAAGCAGTGTCAAGAACCAGTTTCGCACATGCGTGTTTTGCTGATACACCCTGTCACAGGCACTGGTCGATGACCTTACGACAAGGCTGAGCTGGAGTGTTTCAGGTCTGGCGGGGTAAAGGTCACAATTGCGCTACAGTACTGTCATTCATCGCACCCACTCCCAGCGCCTTGATTTTGGCAGCTGGAGTGAAGATGCGTGATTGTTACTGTAAAGAAGATTGGAAAACTCGTGTGGATGAGGGTAAACGTGTTCAATAGATTTGGTGTACATGTAAAACCCCGTCTTTTTCGAGACACATCGTCTCCAATAGTGGGTTTTGGGATGTAGGAACATTTTGAGTGTATGCACTTGGGAATTACCGTCGCTCAATGCTAGTCATTCGAGGATACAATGGCTGGCAAGGCATACGCGCGAGCGACCTTGTTGCTAGATCTATTCGTTGATTCAAAAAGAGAGAGAAAGAGGTAGGCAAAGGAAAGATTGATAGAGGAGAGCAGAGCTTCAACGTAATCCTCGAGATGACTCTGATCAGATATTGTGACAATTAGTTCTTTACAATGCCATGCAATAGCTTTTCAAGGGATGATATAGCCGGCTGTATATTATTACCATGTTCTTTCTTCAGGCACACAGCAACTAGCTGATATCGATCTCCTTCTTTACTCAGTTCATTCACGGCCTCCTCGTCTCGCCACCTTGTCTTGTGTTACCAACGACGTCGTCGTCACCACCCCTCTCAAGCTGAGCGGCGGCGAGCTTGTCTTCTGGTCCTCCTACACCCTCGAAGTCGCCGGCCTTCGTTTGTCTGTAACAGTAAATAGTCAGTTTCTGCTTCTTCACACCATGCCGTTGTGCGATAGAGTAGTGGATGAAAGCCACCAATAGAAGAGCAGGCCTAGGCCTCAAAACAGGAACAAAACGTACCGGCCAGTCTGTGGGTTAATGCCACCACCCTCACTATCAGGAATCTCCCTGTTGTTTCCGGCACCGCTCGCTGCAGAGCCATAAGACACTGAAGCACCAGGGAACTTGTTCTCGACGCCGTCATTGACACCAGACTCGTTGGCTACGAGATGTCGTTAGTCACAATATTCAGGTCCAACAGTCCACCATCCGAGTCGAATGATGACACACACGAAGGAGTTACATACCACTGCTAGCAACAGGCTTTCCGTGCCTGTTACTCCTGTCAAGACCGTCGTGGCCAGCCTTTGACTCGTGGGAGTTGAGGTCTTTCTCAGCGGCGCGTGCGACCTCCATGGGGTCAGAAGAGTGAAGTCCAGACATGATGAATTGTTTGTGTGGTAGTTTGCGAATGGAAGGAGGCTTTGGTGTTGTTGAAGAGATGAAGTGAGAGTATGGGAAACGTAGAGTAAAGTGTGTTCTAAAATGCAAATGTGTTCGACGTCATAACTGCTGCCCCTCTTATAGTGGAGACTGCCATTGGCAAGAGAGCACGAGAGCAACGATGAGAGAGGTTGAATATGGTATTACAAATTGCTAGGAGTAGTAACTCTGATGATCTATTCGCCGAAGGTACATGTTCTGAAGAGCATTGCATGAATGTCTGTGCTCTCTTGTACGCACACACGCGACATCTCTTGGATGCGGCATGTCCTTCCAACATTATTTCCCTCCTCAAACGCCATTTTCCATCCTGTTCCAAAAGAAGGTGTAAAAGACAAAGTACAAGAATTAGAAGAACAATGGGAAAGAGTGACAGTGTTGTTGAAATCAACTGTTTGATAAAGCGTCAGCAACACGGCTCGCGATCGAATATGTGCTCGTCAAACTTCACCTTCTCTGCATGCCAGGACCAGGATGCATTTGTTGTCCGGGCATTGGCCCATTCTGCATAGCCATGCCGTATGGATTTGGCTGAGCGGCGAAATCTGCGCCAATAACTTGTTGCATGGTGTTACCAGCCAAGCCTTGTTGATGACTAACAGGACAGTCTCGATGTGCCATAAGAAGTGTTTTCAAATTCATAATCTCCTCTCGCAGCTGTGAGTTTTGTGCGTTGAGAGCATCATTCTCAGAGGTGAAGATTTCGACTTTGGCCTGTAAGTTGGCAAGCCACTGCTTCTTACGCTGACGACACTTAAGAGCAGCGACACTATTGCATAATGATTAGTCTTACTTTCTTCTTGGTGATTTTCGTAGCATAACATACCGATTGCGTTCAAGGAAGTTCTTCCTTTTCTCTTCATCCGTCATCTTCCTTCCACCGATCATTTGATCTGGTTCATCTTTAATATCGTCGTCATCCATCATATCATCGTCGTCGTCCATCATATAAGCAGGGACACTAGCATTGTTCTTTGCCTTCTTGCCAGCAGGTCCCTTGGCAGGTGGATCCTCTGCCTTTCGACGTCCATTCGATGCACCTTTGCCGATGGAGTTCTTCTTGCCACGACCTTTACCGCCAGCCTTTTCATCAGAACCGGAGCGATCAAATGGTGACCCGTCTTGACCAGCATTCGAAGGTCGACCACCACGCTGACTTGAAGGAGATGTATCTTGAGATGGAGGGTTCATCCTCGCTTGTTGAATGTGATTTTGAACGGATTGCGGTGGAGGCGGGACCGCAAACTGATTTGCGTTTCTGTTGCCAGTCTGAGCCAGCATGTAGAGACTGTTGACAGCGTCGCGATCCGGGTGGTTACCAAAGGGATCCGGAGCGGTCATTGATGCTGGAGCACCAGGCTGTTGAAACTCGCTCTTGTGTACACCTTGTTGCTGTGGTTGAGCCTGGATATTTGTGTCCACCTTGGATCTTGCAGCAGCGTTGAGTGCTGTTCTGTGGAAGTCTAATGTGCCAGGAGTTGCCAGACCACCCTGAATTGAGTTGAAGATGGCTTGAGAACTAGGACTTGGAGCAGGGAACATAGAACCACCTCCTCCAGGAGTCAGACCCGTGCGCAGAGAAGACTCATTCGGGGTTGGGAAGCTTGGCCGAAACTGGTCGTCAAAGTAACTAGTAGGGTTTGCTGGCCCTGTTAGCATGGCGGGGCTGAGCGGCCCTGACCTTAGTGAGTTGCCGCCTAGATGCCAACCCGGAGTACCGTCTGCACCGATGGGAGCTGGTGAGGTTAAACTTGCTACAGAGGGCAGTCCTGGGAAGCCTCGAGGTGTTTCTGTCGAGGGGTTGCCAAAGGATTGTTCAAAAGGGTTTGGTTCGAGTGAAAAGTGTGTGCTGTTGTGTTGTCCGCTGAAGTAGTCAGGACCTCCTGATTCACCTTTGTTTTGTTGATTGGGCTTTGGCGGTGGCGCCAAAGGTTGTACTGCATTGGAGTTGTTTGTGTTATCGACGGCGCTGGTGTTGTCAACCTTGGTGTCAGTAGTTAAGTCTTCTTCGTACTGATTAGACTCGGCAATAATAACGTCATCAAAGATAATATATTATCTTACCAGCACGTGTCGCAGTTGATTCCTGCGGCGGCGCAAGTGTTTCAGATGTTTGCGGTTCTGACCGGTAGAGTCAGCCGCATGCAAGCAATGAGATGTAGGGACCAACGCCAATATGCGCGTCGACCGGGACTCACCTTCTTTAGGTAATGGCTTTTTCACATCACACGGTGACGATGTAGTGCTCATATTGGCAGGAATGCGTAAATAGAAAGAGCAGATGCGGATGGTGACGTAGAGTTGACTGGCACAAGCGAATCAGATCTGGTGTCGATCTTATTGTCTTTCTGTGTTCTTGTCACATACATCCGAACTTCACTTTACAATGCAATGCTTCTGCTACAACAAACACTTTTGCAGGTCACTGCCACTGGTGTTTGATGGGGTTATGTCTTGACCTCGGTGTCGATAATGACTCGTATACAATATGATCACGTGACGGTCAGAGAGAAGCACTGTCGCAATCGGAGAGGTCGGTTGACTTATACAGTCCGTATTGCGAGTAACAGGTCTTTCGAGGGGACGTCGATATATTCAACCGATTGCGAGCAGTTTGGATAGGTATTGATCAACCTCTGTATGATTGATACCAAGCTTTATATCCTGGCGCAGTGTCAGCGACGTGAAGCAGCAAAGGCGCCTCGAAGCAAGCGTGCGACGACCGCCACCAAGTCCGGCAGCGACATCATACGGGCATGCGGGAAGCATAAGGCGGATATGTTCAGTACAATAAAGGAGACTCACAAGGCTGGTCGAATTCGAGTAACACAAGTGTCTGGCGCTCGGTGATGATGATGATGTCGTGTCGTGGTGATGTCAGGAATGACGAAGGTCAGAATGGACGAAAGAGACAAATTTTGAAACAGGATCGCAAAGTACGAGGAGGCTTAAAATTACAATAACCCTAGGTCGGCATCTTATTCACTACCAGGTAGATTTCGTGCTTCAACTACCACGATATGTTGAGTAAGCATACGGACTCAGTAACAATGGGACATGCCAATGCTCTCTTCCTCCAGGCTCGATCTTCGTCCTGAATCTCACCTCCACTTCCGTCCAGAATCCTTCCCCCTTGAAGTATTTTCCAACATCAAATTTAAGAGCCCAGACCATTTCTCCACTTCCTTTCCCCTCTGGTCCCTTCTCTCCTGTAGCTTCCGAGACTGACGCTTTCGTATTTCCCGGTCCTTGGTGGTCACTTGCGTTGTTGAAGAGCTCTTCCAGTGATGGATCTCCACCTGCAGCAATAGTCCATGATGTTACGCGGCCGTCGGAGTTGGTGGTGGATGTGAGCGGTGCCGAAGGACCATACGGACCGATAAGTGTAAGAGTGACATCTATGTTGGAAGCAGGTAGACCAGATACTGTGTTGAGAACGTGGCAGGTGATTGGTGGTTTCTTGGAGGTTTCTGCCAGGCCGAGTGATGGGATGAGGGAGGTCATTTGTGGTTGAGTTTACTTGTAATTGTGTGATATGATTTTGTTCGTCAACAGTGAGAGCGACTGGCTTCTGTATCTCCCAAATGGTCCCCCTCGAGCACCGAATGAGCTCGAGTACCTTAATTGCAAGATCTGTGTATACCGGTGCTCGATAATCACAATCTGGCTTGTTTCTGGCAGCTTTGATCACAGTCACAATACTGAGAAACTCTCCAGACACAGACAATGGCGGGCAGACAAGCTTAATAACTCGACTGTTTGAATGCCGTAAACTCTTGCCAAGTTGAACCTTAAAGGAAACCTGATGAAACTCGACGGGGGACTTCGGTCTCGGACAAGGGGTAAAGTTAGGGCTGAGCTGGTATCACATGCATTAGCGCTGGACCCTAGATCAGCGTCATATTTTTCGATATGTATTGCTTTAGATTTTGTGCTGTCATCAAATAGCTTGATTCTTCGTCTCGGTAGCTCAGTGGTAGAGCGTGGGATTGCAGTTATTCGCTGATCATCCTAAGGCCAGGTGTTCGACCCACCTTCGGGACTGTCCTTTTGGCCTATCTGGCTAACTTTTTTTGGCTCTTTTCGGCGTGGAATGACCTGTTGACTTCGAGGTACGCATTTTGCGCGGGGTACGAACTTTTTGGAGTACGGACGGGTGTTGTGTTGTGTTTTGATGTGCCAGGAACTTGGACTTCGGAACTCCTTCCTGACCTCGTCCCGGAGGTGGGTCGAACACATTGTAACTGATAAGCAGACTGCTTCTTCTTATTATTGCAACTGGCACGAGGCTTCAAGCCACGATGGTTTCGTATAGCGAGGCAATTAACAACTGTTCCTATGACAGCATGAAATCATGTTGTTGTATCTCAAAGGTCGTAGTCCCGGAGGTGGGTTGAGCACCTGGCCTCGGGCGCCGAGGGTGACTGCTGACAACACCATACTGTTTTGGACTACAGATACATCTATACCAGATTTATAGCAGTTTGAGTTGGAAGGCGGTAAGCACAATGATCCGAATGAGTCCTTTGGCGTTCCTCAAGCTCTCACCCCCCGCCCCGTCTCGTGCAACAGCGGTCACCCTAACGTGTGCGATTGCTAATTAAGGTACCAGCATGATACTACAAGTGAGACTCGATTGGTTTATACCCCTAGTCCTCATATCAAGACCAGCCATGAGCCCGACAAGATGATCTCTGCACCGTTACATAAGAAGACCTCGGATGCCTTGATTGATGTTTACGAGGGCGGGGTCTGAAGCATGCATAGCGGGGTATAGACATAGTGAAGACATTCCTTCCTGCATCTTTCAGAAAGACTTTATACACTACCTGTACATCTCTACTACCACCACCTACATATACAATGTCCAAAGCAGCCTCCTTCCGCTCCCTCGTCGGCGTCCCAGCCTCCACCGCCTCTCCCACCGACAGCACCCTCATCATCATCGATGCACAGAATGAATACGCATCGGGCAAACTCCAATGCACCAACACTCCTCAATCCCGTAAAGCCATCGCTTCCCTCCTCAAGAAATACCGTGACGCCAACGGAAAGATCGTCCACGTCGTACACAGCGTTCCCGACGGCGCTCCCGTCTTCACTCCTGGTACTGAACTAGCCGAGGAGTTTGACGAGCTGAAGCCAAAGGACGGCGAGAAGACGATCCACAAGCACCATCCAAGCAGTTTCGCGGAGACTGATCTTGATGAATACCTAAAGAGCCAGGGAGATGCGGGAAAGAAGGTCGTGTTGACTGGGTATATGGCGCATGTATGTGTGTCGACCACTGCGAGACAGGGCGCTCAGCTGGGATATGATGTGTTGTGTGCAGAAGATGCCATTGGTGATAGGGATATTCCTGGTCATTCGGGAGATGAGGTAGCAAAGACCGCGCTGGATGAGATAGCGGATGCTTTTGGTACCGTTGTGCAGAGTGCCGATATCAAGTAGATGGGCTCATAGTTTTGATAAATGCCTTTGAACAAATATCTTTGGCTTGATTTGGTTTCTCCTGCAAGACTTCGATGTTCGTGCTACTCAAGGTGCTCTTGCTGTAAGTAAAACATAATGTTCCCCAATTCCTAACTCTAGCGAGGTGCGAGATTTAGCAAAGAGACTCGAGCAGGCTTTAGACATAGCTTACTCAAGTATGTGTTTACAACAGCACTGTAAACATTATTATGACCATCAGCACTCCCGAATCCCAGTGAACCCATCTCGGTCGTCTAATCCACAACCGATACCCGCCAACATGGTTGACTGTTTTGGTGCAACCTGCTATTCCTGCCTACCACCATAGTCCATTTCCTTGGTTACACAAACTCGCAAGGTATTAGCCGCCAGAAAGAAACTTCGTACTTCGCTTACCTGGCAATGTGTTTCAGCTTTTTATAGCTGATGGTGTCGTGCATGCATACTTCCAATGTACATAATTGCTAGTTCCATGCAAGGCGTCTTTGAAACTGCTATCTTGCTATTTTTACGACTATTCATGGAGTCGATGGAGGGTGAAGCGCGTTGTTGTTGATGGGTATAAAGACCTCACGCGCATTCGCATGATGTCCTCGACCATCTCTCTACAGCAAGGTTGACTCGAGGCTTTCCATCACTCTGGCGCATATACCAATCACAATGCAAATTACCACAACATCCATCCTCCTCCTCATCCCTTCCATTTTCGCCCTCCCACACTGGCCACCAATCCTCCACCACCGCTCAACCACCACAACATCCACACCCACATCCACTCCCACCCTGCCAACCTCAACCCTCCCATCTCCACCAAGTGGACTCACACTGAAATACATTGCCCTCGGCCTAGGAACCCAGAATTACTCCTGTCCAAGTTCCTCCTCCAGCACCTCTATCTCCAGCACCTCCACCTCATCCTCACCATCCACAACACCACTTTCCATAGGCGCCCTAGCAACCCTCTACGATGCAACGCACCTCTTCACAACCACAACCACACTAGGTCCCTCCGCCCTCTCCATCCTAACCAACGGCATCACCTGTCTTGCCGATAGTCTCGATTCGAGCCTCTCGCTGCCACAACTGGGTCACCACTATTTCGATGCCCTCGGGAGGCCTACTTTTGATCTTTCTTCTGCGTCCGCAGGAGGATTCCTGAGCGCGAAAAAGGTTGCGAATGTAGCGGCGCCGGGTACGGCGTGTGCGGGGAGGAATCAGGCGGAAGCGGTTGATTGGTTGATGTTGGTTGATAATGGGTGTGGGTTGAGTAGGGAGGTTAGTGCTGTTTATCGGGTTGAGACTGTGGGTGGGAAGGCTGTGGATGGGGGTTGCGGCGCTGGGAGTGTTGGAGGGACGGTTGTGAGTGATTATGCCGCGTTATATTGGCTATTTGGGTGAGGTTGGAGGTTTGTGTATAAGGTGGAAACGTTGATGTCTTCGTCGTGGATATCCAAATAACAAGCTGGAGCATGAAATCACCATACATCACAATGAGATATCAGTATGTCTTTAAACCATTGATTGTCACAACAATAATCACACTTGAAGTGCAGTGCCATGTAATCTTTCCAATACCACATCCTCAGCCTTCAGTAATTAGCCATACAAGCAGTCTGCATAATGGGGACGTCAATGAGGAGAAGGCCAGCTGTTTCAGAAATGTCTTGGCACTCCCCAAACGACCCATGATGATGTCGATCCCTGATTTCATGATTGTTTCATCTTTCTCACACCACTGCACCATCACAATGCACTGACAACCACAAGTACGACATCCCCTACACATCTCTAACCTCCCACTCCTAAGCGACTTTCGATCATCATGGAGCGTCTATCCCTCAACGACCATCCCCTCCCCTCACCCTCGAATCCGCACCAACAACAAATGCAACAAGGCCCTCCTACGCCAGGTCCGCCAATGGTCCCTCAACTCCCGCCACAAATGTTCACAACCGCCGCTTCATTACTCGATTTGACAGATAGTAAGTGGCAGCCCTTTGCCCTAGGATCTAGCACACTCTCGCACTTCCTCTCCAACAACAACAACAACGACAAGAACAAGGTTTTAACTACAAGCTACATAAACGAAAGACGAGACAACAGCTAACACGGCCTCGAACAGAAAAACTAATGGTCCAACTCCGCGACGGCAAGAAACTAATCGGCGTGCTGCGCTCCTGGGACCAATTCGGCAACCTCGTGCTCCAAAACACAATCTTGAGACATTTCAGCCAAGGCCTTTACGGCGACGAGCCTAGGGGACTACAGTTGATAAGAGGGGAGAATATACTGTTGATGGGGGAGATTGTACGTCCTTTTCATGCCCTGTCCACCTCGCCAACACAGCAAATCTACGACCAGACCAAATCTCTCTATTGGTGAAAGTGGACTATTATGAAGTTGTATACTGATCAAACACACAGGATCTAGACAAAGAAGACGACATACCCT
>Ga0160427_10000417_pt1 | contig 25997 bp, 13 predicted proteins | sample SolpanmetagenomL_FD_108194 | JGI IMG/M metagenome (GOLD analysis project Ga0160427, IMG submission 108194) | Solar panel surface microbial communities from Lawrence Berkeley National Laboratory, California, USA - L | ecosystem: Engineered > Built environment > Solar panel > Unclassified ...
GTCGAAGTGCTTGGCGAAGAGGTAGTCGCGCTGGTCGCCGCTGGGCACGGCCATCACGGCGCCGGTGCCGTAGCCGGCCAGCACGTAGTCGGCCAGCCAGATGGGCACGGGCGTGCCATCGACCGGGTTTTGGGCGTAGGCACCCGTAAATACGCCCGACACAGTTTTGACGTCCGACATGCGGTCGCGCTCCGAGCGGCGCTTGGTGGCGGCGATGTACTCATCCACGGCGGCGCGCTGCGCGGGCGTGGTGAGGGCATCGACCAACTCATGCTCGGGGGCTAGCACCAAGAAGGTAGCCCCGTAGATGGTATCGACGCGCGTCGTATACACCTTAATCACAGTGCCTTCGTGGTCCTGCACCGGGAAGCTGACCTCAGCCCCGATGCTCTTGCCAATCCAGTTGCGCTGCATCTCCTTCACGGCGTCGGGCCAGTCGAGGGTGTCGAGGCCCTGGAGCAGGCGGTCGGCGTAGGCCGTGATGCGCAGGTTCCACTGCGGCATGAGGCGGCGCTCCACGGGGTAGCCGCCGCGCTCCGAAAGGCCGTCTTTTACCTCGTCGTTGCTGAGCACGGTGCCCAGGGCGGCGCACCAGTTCACGTAGGTATCTTGCTGATAAGCCAAGCGATAGGGGAGGATGGCAGCGAGCTTTTGCTTCTCGCTCATCATCTGCCACTGGCCGGCCGAAAAGTCGTGGCGCTCCTCGTCGCCCCCGGCGGCGCGGATGCCGGCGCTGCCGTTCTCGGCAAACTTCTCCTGCAAGGTGCGGATGTGCTCGGCGCGGTCGGTGTCGAGGTTATACCAGCTATTAAACAGCTTGAGGAAAATCCACTGCGTCCACTTGTAGTAGCTGGGGTCGGAGGTGCGCACCTCGCGCTCCCAGTCGTAGCTGAAGCCCAACTGCTGGAGCTGCCGGATGTAGGTTTCGATGTTCTTCTCGGTCGTCACGGCCGGGTGCTGGCCGGTCTGGATGGCGTACTGCTCGGCGGGCAGGCCAAACGAGTCGAAGCCCATCGGGTGCAGCACGTTGCGGCCTTGCAGGCGCTGGTAGCGCGATACGATATCGGAGGCAATGTAGCCCAGCGGGTGCCCCACGTGCAGTCCCGCCCCGCTAGGGTACGGAAACATGTCGAGCACGTAGTACTTAGGCTTGTCAGACGAGTTATCGGCGCGGAACGTGTGGTGCTGCTGCCAGTGGGCTTGCCACTTCTTTTCGAGGTCTTGGGGGCGGTACGCGGGCATTTGTCGGTCAGTTGAATCAGGCAAAGCTACGAAAAGCAGTAGTGCGGACTTTATAGTCCACGTACGAGCGCAGCGAGTATGGCCCCTTCCTCAGTATCGCGCCAACTACCCGCTACGCTCGTGCGCGACCTGCCAGGTCTGCGCTGCTGCCGCCCCGGCGCCAGGTAATTTCCCGCCAGCCACGGCCTCCTTTCCTCGATTCGGCCAAAACGAGCGAAGCCCGTAGCTGGCTAGTTACGGGCTTCGCAATAGGTATCTTTTCAGCTCTCAAAGTCGCGAAAGTCCGCGCTGTTTTCCTGCGCGTTAGTGCACTACTAGCTCGCCGGCCGGCTGCTGGGCCAGCGCCTGCAACGACTCGGCGAGCAGCTTGTAAGAATATACCCGCGCCTCCTGGTCGAAGATATTGGTGGTGGCTATCAGCTCATCGACTTGGGTTTGGGCAATAAACTCCTGCAAGTCAGCCTGGATGGTGGCCGGGCTGCCGATGAAAGAGTAGGCTAGCATCTGCTGCACGGCCTGCTGGGCGCCGGGCACCCAGAGCGGGCCCATGTCGGGCACGGGCGGTTGCAGCGGCGCCGGGCGGCCCGTTACCACACTCATCATAAACTGCTGGAGGGAGGTAGAGAGGTAAGCGGCGTGCTCGTCGGTATCGGCGGCGATTACGTTCACGCAAGCCAGCACGTAAGGGCTGGCCAATGCCTTCGATGGCCGGAAATTCTGGCGGTAAATCTCCAGGGCGGGCAGTAGCTGACCGGGGGCGAAGTGGCTGGCAAAGGCGTAGGGCAGGCCCAGCGCGGCGGCCAGGTAGGCGCTATCGGTGCTGGAACCCAGGACGTAAATCGGAATGTCGAGCCCCTCGCCGGGGATGGCGCGCACGGCGGCCGTGCTGTTAGCGTCCGAGAAATAGGTTTGGAGCTGCTGGATTTCGCGCGGGAAATCCTGCGCTCCGCCCATGCGGCCGCCCCGGATGGCCTGGGCCGTGCGCTGATCGGAGCCGGGGGCGCGGCCCAGGCCCAGGTCGATGCGGCCGGGGTAGAGCGAGGCGAGCGTCCCGATTTGCTCGGCCACCACCAGCGGGGCATGGTTGGGCAGCATGATGCCCCCCGAACCCACGCGCAGCGTAGTGGTGCCGCCCGCGATGTAGCCAATCAGCACTACCGGTGAGGAGCTGGCCACGCTGGCCATGTTGTGGTGCTCAGACAGCCAGTAGCGGGTGTAACCCAGCTTTTCGACTTGCTGTGCCAGGTGCAGGCTGTTGCGAAATGTGTCGGTGGGAGTAGCGCCAGCGAGGATGGGCGCCAAATCCAGCACGGAAAAGGCGACCTGCTTGGGAGAATTTGCCATAATCAATCACAAGGAATAGGAAGGCATATAAACCAGCGGCAGCGGCTAAAAGTTGGCGGCCGGCCGCCGGCCCCACGTGGGGTGGCCATCGGCAGGGGCTGAGAATCGGTGCAATTGCTGTCCTTCTCAGGGTGCCTGCTTCCGATGCTTACCGGTTTTCAAATAACCTCAACCATAAGCAGAAAGTTGGTTTTCTTCAAATGTTACAACTAATTAATAGAATAAGAGTAAAAAGCGCACATTCACTTTCTCTCAACCCACTTTCTTTCCCCATTTGCCCATGTTTTCTTCCCTTCTACCCAAGCGCCGCGTGGCGATGCAAGCCGTGGCCGGGCTGCTGGCCGTAGCCGGCCTGAGCCAGTGCGGCATTCAGGAACAAGTGCAGCAGGCGAAGGCCTTTAAGAACGTCGATGTGCGCTTGGCTTCGGTAGACCAGGCTACCGTGGGCGGCGTCAACGTGCTCAACCTGCGCCAGGCCGCCGACCTGGGCACCGCCGAGCGGGCGTTGCTGCTGGCCGCTGCCACCGCTGGCAACCTGCCACTGCGCATGCGCGTCAACGTGGAATTTCGCAACCCTAACTCCGAAACGGCCGCCCTCAACGAGTTCGACTATATTGCTCTCATCGATGGCAAAGAGGTAGCCAAGGGCCACACCAACCAGCGCATTGAGGTGCCTGCCAACGGCGGCCTCACCACTGCCCCCATCCAGGTAGAGAGCGACTTGCGCAAAACCCTGGGGGAGCAGTCGGGCGAGAGCCTGGCCAACTTCGCGCTGGGCCTCACCGACCGCGACCGCCAGCCCCTGCGCTTCACGCTCAAGCTCAAGCCCACGTTCATCACCAGCAGCGGCAAGCGCATTTCACCCCCCGGCTACACCAACGTGGAAAAGGAGTTTACCCCCACCCAGGCGCTCGACGCCATCAGCCGCCCCGACTCGACGCGCCGCCCCTAGCGAAGCAATGTCCGGACAGGGCCCTAGCTCCTGTCCGAAAGCCCAAAAAGCCCACCACACTCCCATTGCGACGGGGAGTGTGGTGGGCTTTTTGGGCTTCCGGGGGGGAGTTGCCAACAACTGCGCTTGGCTGGCCAGCCAAGCCGCTAAGCGCCCGCCCAAGCCGGCCGGCCACCAACTATAAGGAGTAACATGAAGAAAATTCATGAAACTTTCATAAACCGACGGGGTTTTCTCTTACTCTACCCAGCGCTGGCTACCTGATGCCGCTAGGTACTTATTGATTATCAGTTTTCTATGGCTTCTCACGTTACTGCCGGCCTGCCACCGCCTACGCCCTGGCAACGCCTCACCCGCCTGCTCGACACCGAGCGCAGCACCATCCGCTACATTATTTTTTATGCCGTGCTCACGGGTCTCATCAGCATGTCGCTGCCGCTGGGCACGCAGGCGGTGTTCAACCTGGTTTCGACAGGCGCCGTGTTCAGCTCCACCTACATTCTGGTGGCCGTAGTGGTGGGTGGCGTGCTGCTGGGCGGCCTGCTGCTGGTAGGCCAGATGACGCTGGTGGAAGCCATCGAGCAGCGCATTTTTGCCAAGGCGGCCATCGAATATGCCTACCGGCTGCCGCGCATCAAGGCCGAGGCGCTGCACGGCCAGAACCCGCAGGAGCTGGTCAACCGCTTTTTTGATATTCTGACCATTCAGAAGGGCCTCACCAAGCTGCTGGTCGATGTCATGTTTGCGGTGCTGCAAATCCTGATGGGCGTCATCATTCTCGCCTTTTATCACCCCATTTTTATCGGTTTTGGCCTGTTTACCATCCTGGCCCTGGTGGCAGTATACATGCTGAACTACCGGCAGGCGCTGCGCACGAGCATCGAGGAGTCGGCCTATAAATACGAGCTGGTGGCCTGGCTGGAGAACGTAGCCGGCCGCCTCGACGACGTGCGCCACAACGACGAAACGCAGTACCAGGCCCTGGCCCGCGCCGACGAGCTGACCTCCGAGTACCTGCACGCCCGCAACCAGCATTTTCGGGTGTTGAAATCCTACTACAACTACGGCGTGGCGCTACGCACCATTCTCACGGCGGGGCTGCTGATAGCGGGCACGCTCTTCGTAGTATCCCGCCAGATGACGCTGGGGCAATTTGTGGCGGCTGAGGTAATTATCGTGATGATTAGCGGCTCGATTGAGAAGCTGATGACGAGCGTGAACACCATTTTTGACGTGCTGACCGGCGTGGAGAAAGTAGCCGCCGTGACCGACCTGCCCCTCGACGAGCACAAAAAATCTCTAACGCTGGACCATGCTTAATCTTTCCAACCAAAGCGTGGCCGACGAAGTGTGGGAGCACGTGCCCCGGCAGTCGCGCCCCGAGCTGCTGCGCACCTACGCTAGCCGCAAGCTAGGCCGCATCCTGGCCGTAATCGGGCTGGTTTTCGTCGTTATCCTGTTTTTACCCTGGCGCCAGACCATCTACGGCACGGGCAGCCTCACGGCCCTCACGCCGCAAGACCGGCCCCAGAACGTGCAGAACCAGATAGCCGGCCGCATCGAGCACTGGAACGTGCGCGAGGGCCAGCTCGTGCACCGGGGCGATACGCTGCTCATGCTCTCCGAAGTAAAGGACGAATATTTTGACCCCAACCTGCCCGCCCGCCTGGGCGAGCAACTGGCCGCCAAGCGCGGCAATGTGGCCGCCAATGTAGCCAAAATCGCGGCTACCGACCAGCAAATGGCCGCTCTGCGCGCCACCCTGGACGTGCAGCTGGAGTCGGCCCGTAACAAGGTGGAGCAGACCGAAAACTACCTCAACAGCGACCGCGCCGACCTAGTGGCCGTCACCAACTCTTACGAAACGGCCAAGGCCCGGCTGCTGCGCTACGAAGAAGGCTATAAGAACGGCCTGTTTTCGCTCACCGATATCGAAACGCGCCGCCTTAAGCTGCAAGAAGACCTGGCCAAGGTGACCTCGCAACGCAACAAGGTAGCCAGCAGCGTCCAGAGCCTGGCCAACGCCCGCATTGAGTTGACGAACCTGCGCGCCAAGTACGGCCAGGACCTGGCCAAAACCTTGTCGGACCGCAGCTCGGCCGTGTCGAGCCGCGCCAGTTCGGAGGGCGAAGTGGCCTCGCTGCGCAATAAAATCAGCAACGTGGAGGTGCGCCGCAGCCTCTACGTAGTGCGCGCCCCCCAGACGGGCTACATCGTGCGGGCCCTCAAGGCCGGCATCGGCGAAACGATAAAGGAAGGCGAAAGCATTGCCACGCTCCAGCCCGAAGCCCCGCTGCTGGCTGCCGAAGTCTACGTGCGGGCCATGGACGTGCCGCTCATTCAACGTGGGCGCACGGTGCGACTGCAATTCGACGGCTTCCCAGCCATCCAGTTTTCGGGCTGGCCCTCGGCGGCCGTAGGCACGTTTGGGGGCGTCGTCACGGTGATTGACGTGGTAAGTAGCCCCGGCGGCAAGTACCGCCTGCTGGTGCGCCCCACCCAGCCCCAGCCCGGCGACCAGCCCTGGCCCAAGCAGTTGCGCCTGGGCTCGGGCGTGCAGGGCTGGGTCATTCTCGACTCGGTGCCCGTGTGGTACGAAATCTGGCGGCAGCTCAACGGCTTTCCGCCCACCCTGGGCCAGGAGCCCGATTCCACGCCCGTGAAGGAAGACAAGGAAAAAGCCAAGTAACCTATGTATTCATTCGCGTTTAGTATCACTGCCTTGCGCCGGCTGGCGCGCCGCCCGCTGCCCGCGCTGGCGCTGCTGGCGGGCCTGGCGCACCCCGCCCGGGCCCAAGACCCGCAACTGCCGGCCCGCAAGGCGGGCCTGGAGCGGGCGCCCCTCCAAACCGAGCAGCTGGCCGAGGTGCAGCCCGCCGACACGGCCAAGGTGTTTTCGCTGCAAGATTTGGCCGACGTGGTGTTCGCCAACCACCCCATCGTGAAGCAGGCCGCCCTGCTCAGCGACGAGGCGCGCAGCCAAGTGCTGCAAGCCCGCGGCGGCTTCGACCCCAAGCTGGGCTCCGATTTTCACCGCAAGCAGTTTGGCGGCACCGACTATTACAACAATTGGCACAACGAGCTAAAGGTGCCCCTCTGGCCCGGCGGCATCGACTTCAAGGCCAGCTACGACCGCTACGCCGGCACCTACGTCAACCCCGAAAGCCGCACCCCACTCAACGGGCTGGCCGGCGTGGGCCTGTCTATCCCCATCGGCCAGGGCCTGCTCATTGATGCACGCCGCAGCACCCTGCGCCAGGCCCAGGTGATGCAAGCGGCCGCCGAGGCCGACCGCGTGAAGAAAATAAACGAAGTGTGGCTGCAAGCTGCCAAGGACTACTGGAACTGGTACTTCACGTTTCAGCAAAGCCAGCTTATCCGCGAGGGCATCGCGCTGGCCGATAGGCGCTTTCAGGCCACGGCCCGCCGCGCCCAGATTGGCGACCAGGCGCCCATCGACTCGGTCGAGGCCCAAATAACAGTGCAGGACCGCCAAGTGCAGTCGCAGCAGCTGCAAGTAGACCTGCAAAATGCCCGCCTCGTACTCTCCAACCACCTCTGGAATAAGAATAACCAACCCGTGGAGCTGCCCGCCTATGCTGCCCCGCAGCGGCCGGTGCGCGACACCGTGCCCCGCGCCGAGTACCGCCGCCTGGCCGAGCTGGCCGCCACCAGCCACCCCACGCTAGTAAAGCTGGGCGCCAAAAGCCGGCAGCTCGGCATAGAGGAGCGCTACCGCCGCGAGCTGCTCAAGCCCAAGCTCAGCGTGAGCGGCACGCTCATTAGCCAGGGCGATTTTTACCGGGGCGAAGTGCCGGGCTACTACGATTTTGGCTGGAACAACCACAAGGTGGGCGTCGATTTTGCCTTCCCACTTTTCCTGCGGGCCGAGCGGGGCAAGCTGCAATATGCCCGCATCCAGCTTCAGGAAAACGCGCTGGAGCAGCAGCAAAGCCAGCGCACCATCGTGACGCAGGTCAGCACGGTGTACAACACCCTGCAAGCCTACGAGCGCCAGCTGGCCCTGCAAACGCAGGCCATTACCAATCAGCGGCTTTTGCTGCGGGCCGAGCTGGCCAAGTTTGAGCTGGGCGAAAGCACCATCTTCCTCATCAACGCCCGCGAAAGCAAGCTCATCGACCTGCGCATCAAGCAGGAAAGCCTGCGGGCCAGCTACGAAAAGTCGCGGGCCGAGCTGTATTACTACGCTGGCACGCGGTCAGTAAATGAGCAATAGGCGAGCCGGCTACTGGGCGGGCTGCTGGGTAGGGGACTGCATCGGCAGGGGTTGGCCGGCCTTGGCCCCGCTGGTTACGGCGTTCATTTCGGCGCCTTTAGGCATGCCGGTGCCGGTGGTGTAGGAGTTGCCGGGGGCATTTTTAGCCTTGAGGTGGCCGTCGGGGTGCTTGGCCGGGTTCACGCCGTAGGGCGTGCCGTCGGGCTTCGTGCCGCAGGCCGTGAGCAGCAGTAGAAAAACTCCCGCGCAAAAGGAAGAGGCTGGGTGGACTGGCATGGCGGGAACGAAGATGAAGAATTGGTGAATATATTCTGCATACGGGCACCATGCCTGGCAGGATACAGCCGGCCAGGCATGGTGCCCGCCCGCCCCGGCCAACGCCCCGCGCCAAGGGCCGGGGCCCGTCTTCCACCGACGGGCTTCGGCCCAATAACTACCTGCCAGTGAGCAGACAGTCAGCCTGTTATGCATATGTCAACTGGTCACAGTCAGTTACAGTCAATTAGCCCGAAACATTAGGGCAGCAGGGCGCTACTCAGCGCGCAGTGCCACCGTTTGGCCCGCCAAGCCCGGCGCAGTCAGCGCTACCCGGATGGCGCCGGGGCCGGTGGCCTGCACGTACAGCAGCAGCCGGCCCTGGTAGGTGCGGTGGTGCGGGGCAGCGGCAGGCTCGTGGCTGGCCAGGTCGCCGCTCTCGATGCCCAGCAGCCGGGCGGGGCCGGTGAGGGCCACGGCTACTTCGGCCTCAGTGGTGGGCACCGGGTTGCCGGCCTCGTCCACGAGGGTAAGCGCCAGTTGGGCCAGGCCGTGAGTGCCGGCCGCCAGGGTGGTGCGGTCGGGCAGCACGCGCAGGGCCTGGGCAGCACCGGCCGTGCGTAGGGCCGCTTCGCTCACCAGCTGGCCCCGCCGGTAGCCTTTGGCCGAGAGCAGGCCGGGCGCGTAGGCCACCTCCCAAACCGGCTGGCGCCCGGGCTTGCGGCCCAGCGACTGCCCGTTGAGAAACAGCTCGGTTTCGTCGTTGGTGGTGGGGGCTACCACGCGCACTGGGCTGCCGGCGGGCCAGTTCCAGCTGGGCAGGGTGCGCGGGGGGCCAGCCGGGGCGGCGGGGGCGGCCCCGGGCAGCGTGGCCAGGTAGAGCATGGGCTCGGTGGCCCACAGGCTCTGGCGAAAATAATAGGCGGGCTTGGGCTGGCCGGCCAGGTCGAGCAGGCCCGCGCCGTTGGCGCGCTGAGGCCACTGGCCGGCCTCACCAAGGTAGTCGATGCCCGTCCAGAGGTACTGGGCCGCCACGTAGGCGTTGGAGTCTACGGCCGCCCAGGCACGGGGCGCCATGCCGTTTTCGCTGCCGTAGATAATGCGCTGCGGGTACTTGGCGTGGTCTTCGGGGTAGCGAAATTCCTGGTAGTTGTAGCCCACTAGGTCGAGCGCGGCCGGGTAGTCGGTAAAATTCGACATGACTACGCCGGCCAGCGCCGCCGTGATGGGCCGCGAGCTGTCGGCCTGCTTGGCCACGGCCACCAGGTGGCGGGCCAGGGGGCCCATCTCGGCGGCCGGCGGGTGGTCGGGCAGGTAGCCCTTGCCATAAATCTGGGGGTTGCGGCCGGTGTTGAGTACCTCGTGGGTGTAGGGGTCGTTGGGGTAGTCGATTTCGTTGCCGATGCTCCACATGATAATGCTGGGCCGGTTGCGGTTGCGCAGTATCATGGCGCGCAGGTCGCGGTCGGCCCACTCCTTAAAGTACTCGTGCGCGCCGTGCTGGCTGGGCGTGCCCACGTTCCAGCCGGCCACCCACTTGTTTTTGCCGCGCTCCCACTCGTCAAAGGCTTCATCCATCACCAAAAACCCGAGGCGGTCGCAGAGGCGGTAAAAGTAGTCGGCGTGTGGGTTGTGGCTCATGCGGATGGCATTGCAGCCCATTGCTTTAAGCGCTTGGAGGCGGGTTTCCCACACTTCGGGCGGCACGGCTACGCCCAGCGCGCCCGCGTCGTCATGCAGGCACACGCCCTTAAGCTTGAGGTTCTGGTCATTTAAGAAAAAGCCCTGGCCGGCGTCGAAGCGCAGGCTGCGCACGCCCACTTCCTCGGTTACCTCGTCGGTGGGCTGGCCCGCCACGGCCAGGCTCACCCGCAGCTTATAGAGGTTGGGGTGGTCGGCCGACCACCGGGCGGGCCGGGCGATGGGCAGCGTGAGGCTGGCCGCGCCGTCAGTTTTGGCCTGCACCCGCACTACTTGCCGGGCCGTGGCCACCGCCTGCCCGCGCGCATCGAGCAGCGTGCCCGTGACCGTGACGGCCGCCGCCGTAGCCCCGGCGTTGGTGAGGGCCACGCTGACCTGACCCGTGGCGGCCTCGGCCGACACCTGCGGCGTAGTGAAGCCCACGCCCCACTGCCGGATGTGCACCGGCGCGGTGGCCAGCAAATACACGTTGCGGTAAATGCCCGAGCCGGTGTACCAGCGTGAGTCGGCCACCTCGCTGTGGTCTACTTTCACGGCCAGCACGTTGGGGCCTTTGGCAGCCAGGTAGGGCGTCAGCTCGTACTGAAATGAGGCGAAGCCGCTGGGCCGCTTGCCCAGGAAATGGCCGTTCAGCCACACCTCGCTGTTTTTATACACCCCGTCGAAGTACACGAACACCTTTTTGCCCCGGTAGCCGGCCGGCAGGGCAAACGACTTGCGGTACCAGCCCACGCCGCCCGGCAGGTAGGCCGTGGCGCTGGCCCACTGCTGGCTGAAAGGGCCCTCAATGCTCCAGTCGTGCGGCAGGGTGAGGGTGCGCCAGGCGTGGTCATCGGCGGCTGGGCGCTCGGCGCCGGGCGCGTCGCCGAGGTGAAACTTCCAGCCCGCCGTAAAGAGCTGCTGCTGCCGCTGGGCCTGGGCCGGCAGGTGGGCCAGCAGCCCGCAAAGGGCTGGCAGCAGGATGCTTTTACTGTTCATTCTGGGTGGGAAAAGGAGGGAAAAGTGAGCTAAAAATCAGGAGTTTGCAGCTTCTGCTTCCGCACTTTTAATTTTTACTTGTATAGGGTTTGCCAATGATGAGCTTGTCGCCCGATAGGTCGGCTTCGAACAGGTGCGGCACGCGGTGGTAGTCGCCCTGCACGTCCTGATGGCTGTGGAGCACCAGCAAATCCTGGCCCTCGAAGGTGCGAAACAGCATGCCGTGCCCATAATTGGGCGGTGTGATAGGGCTGGGCTCCTGGCGCCAGGGGCCGGCTAGCGTGCCGCTGGCCGAGTAGGCCACGCCCTGGGTGTACACGTCGTAGACCCAGCTCGTCCAGAGCATACCCAGCCGGCCGGTGTGGGTGCGAAACACCCAGGAGCCGTCGGTCACCTTATTGGGGCGGGCGGGGCCGGTGCGCGGGTTTTCGCGGCTCCAGGGCGAGTCGCTGGCCCGAAATAGCACCTGGCCCGGGCCCACGGTGCCGCTCAGGTCAGGCTTGAGGGCGATTTTCTCCACCGTGCCGTTCTGGTTTTGCACCCACTCGTGGCAGTAGAGAAGGTAGGGCTTCTGGTCCTTATCGACCCAAAACGTGCCGTCGAGCGTCGATTTGTTGGCCGGCAGGTAGGTTTCGTCGCGCATGGGCCGGTAGGGGCCGGCGGCCTGGTCGCTCACCAGCACGTGCACGGCGCGGCGCTCCAGGGTGCCACCCTTGGCCGCGTCGATTGTAAGGGCGCGGTTGGTGAAGGTGGCGAAGTAGTAGTATTTGCCGTGGTAGGGGTGGATTTCGGCGGCCCAAATCTGGGGCGCCGGCCCCATCCAGGACGCCGGGTCGGGTTGGGCTACCGGGCGCGGGCCATCCCAGCGCTTCAGGTCTTTGCTTTGCCAGAGCAGCCCGCCGGTGCCGGTCAGGTAATAGGTGTGGGTGCGCTGGTCGGCCAGGATAAACGGGTCGCTCAGCCGGATAGAGTCCAGCGGCACGTTGGTGCGGCTAACCGGGAGCTGGGGCTGCGCCGCCGCCACCCCGGGCAGCAGCCCGCCGCCGAGCAGCGCCCACTCAAGCAGGGTTTTCTGGGTAGAAATCATACTATTGAAAATGAGTGGCTTTGCATGGGTCGCAGCCGCGTGCTGTTAGCGCAGCTCGCTCACCAGCGTGGTGATGGAGCGCGCGCCCAGGTGCAGCACGCCGCCGGCCGGCATTGCCGGGCCGGGCTGCAAGTCGCCGGTGGCCGAGGTTGTGAAGGGCTGGCCGGCGCCCAGCCGGCGGCCGGCCAGCGCCAGGCGCAGGTCGGCGGGGGTATCCGCATCGTTCACAACTACCGTGATGAGCTGCCGGCCATCGGCGCTGCGGTAGGCCGATACCAGCGGCGCGCCGGGACCGGCCGGCGCGCCATCGAGCTGCGCGGCCAGCCGCACGGCGCCGGGGCGCACAAAGCGGCTGTAGTTGCCGAGCGCCCACAGCATTTTGCTGGGGTAGTACTGGCCGTCGGCCTTGTTTTTATCTATGTACACTAGGCCGTCCTTGTAGTCGTAGGGCGAGATGGCCAGCCACCACTGCCAGGCGGCGGCATTGCCCACGGCCAGGTCGGTGTGGATAGCGCGGGCCAGGTAAAGCGCCGGGGCCATGCCCAGGTCACGCGGGCCACCGTTGATTTCGCCCGCGTTATCGCCCAAAATGCAGTACTCCGACTGCCAGTAGCTCAGGCCCGGCACGCTGGCCACGCGGGCGGCCAGCTGCTGGCGCGTAGCCACCGCCGCCGCCTGGGGCGAGGTGGTAAAGTAGCTGTGCCCCGCAATGAGGGGCGCCACCCGGGGCGTGCTGCCCAGGTAGGTGGGTGCGGCCTTGTCGCCGAAGAAGGCGCCCACCTGGTCGCCGCGCTCCGGCTTGTCGGCGGCCGTAAAAAGATAGTCGAGCTTGCCGGCCTCGGTTACCAAAATTTGGGTGGGCAGCTTGGCCGCCGCTAGGCTAGTGCCCAGCGCCTTGGCGATGCCCGCAATGTCGGTATTCTGGAAGGGCGTGCCCTCCTGGCCGCCGTCGCTCCAGTCCCACTGCGGCTCGTTTACGGGGCTGAGGTAACCGAAGGTAATGCCGGTTTGCTGGCGCACGCCCTCGATTACGCGGGTGCAATAGTCGGCCAGCAGTCCAAATTTCTCGGGGGCCAGGTTGGGCTGCTTGGCGGTGGCGAAGGCCTTGCCGTTGCGCGTGAGCGCTACCGGCGGGCTGTTCAGGAAGGCCAGAAACTGCGTTACGCCGCGCTGGCGGGCCGCCGCCATAAACCAGCGCTGGCCGGCCAGGCGGCTCCAGTCGTAGGTGCCGGCCGGGGTCAGAAACGACTCGGCCCGCCGCCACTCATCCTTGATGCCGCTGGCCTCGCCCTGCCCGGCGCTGCCCGCGCCCAGGTTGACGCGCCACATGGAGAGGCCAATGCCCTTGGGCTGGCCGCCGGGGCCGCTTGCGGTGCTAAAGAGCAGGTCGGCAATGGCTTCCTTCTTAGCCGCCGGCCAAAGGCCCACAAACTGGCCGGCCCAGGCATCGGAGGCGGCAAAGTTGGCAATGGTCTGGTAGGTTTGGGCGGCGTCGATGCGCACCGTGAGCGGCGCGGGCGCCGACTGGCTGCGGGCGGGGCCGGCGGCCAGCAGCGCGGCGGCCAGCGCCCAGGCCGCCAGCCGGCCCGGCGGGGATACTAAAGTGTTCATACGCGAAAGCAGGGCTGAAAAAAAGCCCCACCCTGCTGCCGAGCGGGCAAACGGGCGGGGCCTTACTACCTAAAAAGGGGCCGGGCTAGTAGCCCGGGTTTTGGGTAACTACGCCGCCCGAGAGCTGAATCTGGGTGGTCGGAATCGGGAACAGGTTGTTGGTGGCCGAAATCTGGTCCTTCAGCTTGCCCTTGTCGTAGGGGTCGGTGCTGATGGCCTGGGCCTTGTTGAAGGCCGTAATGACTTCTACCAAGCGGTGCTGGCGCACGAGGTCGTAGTAGCGGTGGCCTTCCATCGCCAGCTCCAGGCGGCGCTCCAGCCAGATGTCGCTCAGCAGCTGGGAGCCGGCCGAGGCGCGGGGCAGCACCGTGCCGGGGCTCAGGCGGTTGGCGCGGGCCCGCACCTGGTTGAGCGAGGCCAGGGCCTTGCCATCCTGGCCCAGCTTGTTGGACGCCTCGGCGTGCATGAGCAGCAGGTCGGCGTAGCGCAGCTCGATGCGGTTGAGGGGCGCGTGGCCGCGCTCGTTGGCCGGGCGGTCGGCCAGGGGCAGAAACATCTTGCGGCTGATGCGGCCCGACTCATTCTCGGCGGGCTTGGTGTCGTAGTTCGAGTAGTCGAAGCTGGCCGTTTTGGGCCCCACGTTGTCGCCCTGCTTGATGATGGTCCACTGGCGGCGCGGGTCGGTGCCGAAGGCCTGCTCCAGGTTGCTGCTGGGCGTGTTGAAGCCCCAGCCGCCGTCGGCGCGGCTGCGCATGACCACCGTGAGGTCGGTGCCGAGGTTAAAGGTTTGGCTGGCGTTGTAGTTCAGTTCAAACATCGACTCGTTGCCGTTGGGGTTGCTCACGCTCCACACCTTGCTAAAGTCGTCGTTCAGGTTGTACTGGTTGGAGTTGATAACCGTTTCGGCGGCCTGCTGGGCCAGGGCCCACTGCTCGGTGTAGAGGTAGGCCTTGGCGAGGTAGCCGTTGGCGGCGCCCTTGGTGGCGCGGCCTTTGTCGGCGCTGGCGCGGGCGTTTTTCTCGGGCAGCACGGCGGCGGCATCCTGCAAGTCCTTCACAATCTGGGCGTAGCACTCGGTGGCCGAGGCGCGCGTGAGGGTGATGGACTCGGCCGGCGATACCGGCGTGAGCACCAGCGGCACGCCGCCGTAGCCCTTCACCAGCTCGAAGTAGTTGTAGGCCCGGATAAACTTCAGCTCGCCCAACAGCTGCTGCTTCAGCGCGTCGTCGATGGGCGCCTTGGCAATGCCCACCAGGCCGGCGTTGCAGTTGCCAATGGCTTGGTAGAGAAAGGTGTAGCGGTTGTCAAACCACTCGTTGTTTGGCAGCCAGAAGAAGCGGGCGAAGTCGCCAAACTCGCGCGTGTCGCCGGCAATGGCGTTGCCCTTCCAGGCGTCGTCGGAGCCGGCATCGCCAAACATCCGGCTGCGGTCAATTTTCCACCAGTCGTCCTGGTCCGAGAGGGCGTAGCAGCCCATCACGGCCGCCTTGCACTCGTCGGCATTTGTGTAATAGTTGTCGGTGGTTTGCTGGCCCTGGGGCGACACATCGAGGAAGGTCTTGCACGACTGCGTGCTCAGGCTCAGGCCCAGGCCCAGCGCCAGGGTAAAAAGGCGGTTGTAGGTGCTCATGATAGCAGCGGGTGGGAGAGGGTTAGAACGCGATGTTGGCGCCCACCAGGTAGGTGCGGCTGGTGGGGTAGTTGCCCAGGTCCACGCCCCGGTTCAGGGCCGAGGCGGCATCGGTGTACGAGCGGCCGTAGCCAATTTCGGGGTCCACGCCGCTGTACTTGGTGAAGGTCAGTAGGTTCTGGCCGCTCACGTAGAGGCGCAGGCTGGCCATGCGCAGGGCGCTGGCCACCTCCTTGCGGAAGGTGTAGCCGAGCTGCAAGTTGCGCAGGCGGGCGTAGGAGCCGTCTTCCACGTAAAAGTTGGAGAAGCGCGTCAGGTTTTGGTTGTTGTCGTTGGCCGTGATGCGGGGCACCGAGTTGGAGGTGCCTTCGCCGTGCCAGGTCAGGCTTTCGAGGCCGGCGATTTTGTTGTAGTTGTAGCTGCCCGAGTACCACCAGCCCTTGTTGGCGTTCACCACGTCGTTGCCGAGGCTGCCGATGAGCGCGGCTTGCAGGTCGAAGCCCCGGTAGCCCATGTTCAGGTTCACGCCGAAGGTCATGGCCGGCGTGGGGTTGCCGATGTACTGCTGGTCCTTGGCGTCAATCACGCCGTCGCCGTTGAGGTCGGCAAACTTGAAGTCGCCGGCCACCGCATTGGGCTGAATGAGCTTGCCATCGGCGGCCTTGTAGTTGGCCACGTCGGCGGCCGTCTGGAAGATGCCCGCCGTCTGGTAGCCGTAGAACGCGCCCACATAGCCGCCCTCCTCGGTTTTGGACGGCCGCCCGAAGATGGGTGTGTTGCCCGAGTACAGGGCCTGGCCGTTGGCCAGCTTGTCGATTTTGCTCACGGCGCGGGTGGCGTTCACGCTCAGGCCGTAGGTGAAGGGGCCCGCGTTCTGGGCGTAGCCCACCGTAAAGTCGAGGCCGTTGGTTTTCATGCTGCCGATGTTGGTCACCGGGCTATTGTAGCCGTAGCCGGCGTGGCCGGGGATGGCCTGAAACATGAGCATGTCGGTGGTGTTGCGCCGAAACACGTCGAAGGTAGCCGTCAGCTTGTTGCTGAAAAAGCCGAAGTCCAGGCCCAGGTCGTAGTCTTCCACCGTCTCCCACTTCACGTTGGGGTTGGGCACATTGCTCTGAATAACGGCCACCTGCGCCGTGCGGTCGTCGCCGGTCACGTAGTACGTCTTGCTAAAGGTGCCGGTGTAGGCGGCGTTGGTGAGGCTGCTGATGTTCTGGTTGCCCACGCGGCCCCAGCTGGCGCGCAGCTTCAGGAAGTTCAGCGTCTCAAACGACTTCATAAAGTCTTCGTCCGTGAGCAGCCAGCCCACCGACAGCGACGGGAAGGTGCCGAAGCGGTTATTGGTCGGAAACACCGACGCACCGTCGCGGCGCACGCTGGCCGAGAGCAGGTAGCGCCCCTTGTAGTCGTAGGTGACGCGCCCGATGAGCGAGGCAATGGTGTTGGTAAACGAGTTGCCGGTGGCGTTGTAGTTGGCCGTGGCCGCGTCGAGGTAGCGCAGGCTGGGGTTGTTGCTGGGGATGGCCTGGCCCGAGGCCGACTCGGTGCGGTAGTTGAACTTCTCCAGCGTGGCGGCGGCCAGGGCCGTAAAGTTGTGGTTGCCCAGCGCCTTGCTGTAAGTCAGGGTGTTGGTGTTGTTCCAGTAGATGTTCAGGTTGTGCTCGCGCGTCACCGAGTTCACCTGGTTGCGCTCGTTGGCGTCGATGGTATAGAAGGGCGAAAAGGCGTCGCGCTCGTAAAAGTTGGTGTTGGTGCCGAAGCGCGTTTCGGCAATCAGGCCCGGAATAAACTCGTAGTTGGCGTACACCGTGCCCACCAGAAAGTACTGATTGCGCCGGTCGTCGTTGCGCTCCACGGTGGCCAGCGGGTTGCCGATGTCGGTGGGCGAGGCGCCGTAGTAGTCATACGGGTTGCCCGAAGTGCCCACCACCCGCGCCGCCGTAAGAGGGTCGTCGTTAAACGCATCCCGAAACAGGCTGCCGCTGTTGAGGTAGTTCTGATTGGTCATCGAGATGTTCAAATCCTGGCCAATCTTGAAGTTTTTGGCGGCCTGGTACTGGCTTTTCACGCGCAGCACGAGGCGGTCGAAGTCGGAGCCGCGCACCAGGCCGCGCTCTTTGTAGTAGCTCAGGCCAGTAGAGTACAGCACCTTGTCGCTGCCACCCGAAAGGCCCAGCGAGTAGTTCTGCGTGATGCCGCGCTGCTTAATCAGGTCCCACCAGTTGGTGGTTTGGGTGAAGGAGCTGGGGTCGGCGTACACGGCCGGCTTGCCCGAGTTGGTGGCCGCCAGGTTCATGAGGCGCGCATACTCGCTGGCCGAGGCCATGTGGGGCACGTTGGTGGGGTTTGATACGCCGTAGGTGGCATCCACCGTGAGCACGGGCGCACTCACGGTGCCCGCCTTGGTCGTAATCAGCACCACGCCATTGGCCGCCCGCGAGCCGTAGATGGCCGCCGAGGCCGCATCCTTGAGTACCGTGAGGGTGGCAATATCCTTGGGGTTGAGGTAGTTGATGTCGTTCACCGGCAGGCCGTCCACCACGTAGAGCGGGCTGTTGCCGTTGATGGTCGAGATGCCCCGAATCAGAATTTGGGGCGAGGAGCCCGGCTCCGAGCCCGCGCCCACCACCGTCACGCCGGCCGCCTTGCCTTGCAGCGCCGAGCCCACGTCGCCCACGGTGAGCTTGGCCAGCTCGGTGCCCTGCACCGTAGTCACGGCGTTGGTCACGGTGCGCTTTTCCTGCGAGCCGTAGCCGATAACCACCGCTTCGTCCAGGGCCTGGGCGCTGGCGGTGAGCTGCACGCGCAGCGTCGTTTGCTGGCCCACGGCCACCTCCTGGCGGTTGTAGCCCACCGACGACACCACGAGCGTAGCGCCCGCCGTGCCCTCGGGGATGCGCAGCGTAAAGCGGCCGTCGCCGTCGGTGGTGGCCCCGATGCTGGTGCCCTTCAGCACCACCGTCACGCCGGGCAGGCCCACGCCTTTTTCGTCCAGGATGGTGCCCGTGATGGGCGTGTCGGCCGCCGCGAGCCGCCGGCTGGCGGCGGGCTGCGCCCCGGCGCCAGCCGGCGGGGCCACGGGAGCCGCCGCTACCGCCAACGGCAGCAAGGCTCCACAAAGGAGTATCGATTTAGCCTGCATAAGCAAGGAAAATAACGGCCGGCCGAAGCCTGCCAGGGTGGGGAAAAGTGAAATCAGGACGGGGAGCCGGCCGCCGCGGGCCAGCCTCGGGCCGCCCCCGCAGGGCGGCCCGGAAGTAGTGTAAAAGTACTGGCGCCCGGCCGCCGGCAGGGGGGCGTTTTCGGGCGAAAAAGGGGGCTAAACCCGTCGATGGCGCCGGTTTTGGGCCGGCCAGCTATTAGCCGGCCGGCTGGGCTGGCTGCTTAGTACCAATAAGTTGCGATTGAGCACCCGGCGGCCGAACCCTAGAGCGAGCCGTTGGGGCGCAGCTCGCTCAGGATGGGGTGGTCGAGGAAGGAAAGGGTGCTTTGCTGGGGCTTGAGTAGCTCTAGCACCGTGATGGTATTGGCGCCTTTCTGGAGCCACTCGGCCGGCACGTACAGCGTTTGCTGCGGGCCGATGGCCCAGTAGCGGCCCAGGTTGTGGCCATTCACCCACACTGTGCCCTTGCCCCACTGGCGCAGGTCGAGGTAGGTATCCTGGGGGGCGGCCACCGTGAAGGTGGCCGTGCGCAGGGCCGGGCCACTGCTGGCGGCCGGGGCCTTGGCGCCGGGGCTGGCCACGGCCGGCGCCCGGTCGAAGGGCAGGCCAAACTGCTGCCAGCCCGTCAGCTCCTTGCCACCGAGGCGCACGCTTTTGGTGATGCCCTTGGTGTTCTGCAACAGGTACTCGCCAAAGTTGACGCGGCCCAGGTTTTCGACCAGGATGTCGAGCTGCACCTGGCCGGCGGGCAGCTTCACGAGCAGGCTGTCCTGGCGCTCGCGCCGGTCGAGGGTGCCCACGCGCTGGCCGTTGACCATCACCACGGCGTAGTCGCGCAGGTCGGTCAGCTTCAGGGTTTGCGTTTTGCCGCCGGCCACGGTGGTGCGGTAGAGCACGAAACCGTAGGCCTGCTTAAGGTTTTCGAAAGTCAGCGGCTTTGGGCTGGCTACTGGCTTGGGTAGCTGGGTTAGCAGGCTGGCGCTCTGGGTGAGTTGCAGGGCGGGCAGGGCCACGCTGGGCTTGGCGGCGGGCACGGCGGGCAGGGCCGGGGCACCCACGGGGCGGTACTTGGCAATGACCTCGCGGAAGGCGCGGAACTTGGCCGTAGGGTTGCCGGCCTCATCAAGGGGCGCGTCGTAGTCATAGCTGCTCACCTGGGGCTCGTAGTGCGAGGTGTCGCCCTTGAAGTTGGCCCCGTTTAAAAAGCCGCGGGTGGTGCCGCCGTGAAACATGTACATGTTGATGCTCATGCCGGCTCGCAGCACCGAGTCGAGGCCCGGCGTGTACTTGGCGGCCGGCACCGTGTGGTGGGGCGTGCCCCACCAGTCGAACCACGCCGGGTACCACTCGGCCACGTAGTAGGGGCCCTGGCCGCCGTGGTTGGTGTTCACGAGCCGCCGAATCTGGCTCGGCTTGTCGGTGCCGTTCACGGCGGGCAGCAGGCCGTCGAGGTGGCCCTTGGCTACGTCGGCCACCGGGTCGCAGGTGTAGAGCAAGCCATCGAAGCCGGCGTCGATGAAGAGCTGCTTGTTTTGGGCCAGGTACTGCTTGTCGGCGCCGTAGGAGCCGTATTCGTTTTCGACCTGCACCATCAGCACCGGCCCACCGTGGTTGACTTGCAGCGGGGCCAGCTGCTTGCCCACGGCTTGCAGGTAGCGGGTGTAGGCGGCAATGTACTGGGGCTCCTGGCTGCGCACCTTCAGGCCGGGCACGTTCTGGAGCCAGTAGGGGTAGCCCCCAAACTCCCACTCGGCGCACACGTAGGGGCTGGGCCGCAGAATAACCCAGAGGCCCTCTTCCTGGGCCATCTTCACGAAGGCGGCCACGTCGTTATTGCCCGTAAAGTCATACTGGCCCGGCTGGGGCTCGTGCACGTTCCAGAACACGTAGGTGCCCACCGTATTCAGGCCCATCGCCTTGGCCATTTTGAGGCGGCTGCGCCAGGCCTCGCGCGGAATGCGGGGGTAGTGCAGCTCGCCCGAAATCATCTGCAAGGGTTTCCCATCGAGCAAAAACTGGTCGCGGCCCAGCGCGAAGGTGTGGCGCGGTGCCAGGGCCGCCGGCCGGGGCAGGGCGTGCGGCTTCCCCTTCGCCTTGGGGGGCGGCTGGGGAGCGGTGAAGCCGGCCAGGCCACCTACGAGGCCAGCGGCGGCCAGCAGGTGCGGCAGGCGCCGGGAGTACCAATTCTTTTGCATGAGCAGGAGGGGGGTGGGAAGGGGCAGGCCGCGCAGCAGCGGCCGGTGCCGGGCCGCAATGCCCGAGCGGCCAGCGGTTCGGCACCGCAAAATTACCGGGGCTGCCCTGGGGGTAGGGGATATTTTTTCGGCAGAAAGGGCCTCTTAATCCTGCTCAGGGCAACCGGGAGGCGGTTTTCGCGTTCGCGGCTGGCCGGTGGGGGTGGGGCGTACTCCCACCGGGCAATTGTGGTTTATTTTCGAATTTCGAAGAAATAGGCTACGGATTTGCGCACGTTTTTGGGGCTTATTTCTCTAAAATCCGAAAATAAACCACAGCGCCGGGCGGGCTAGGCCACCGGGCGGCGGTTTGGCAAGTGCCCTTGCTGCGCCTTAGCTTTCGTAACTGGCGGCTGACGCTTGGGGCGGGCTTTAGCGCGTGTTTGGATTTTGCTAAAAGCACTTCCAGAACGTCCTGCTCATCTGGCGTCCACGCAATGAAGTACCTCTGCCGCTTCATTTGGGCTTCTCAACGAAGCGGTAGGGCTGCTTCGGCAAGCGGACGCCAGATGAGCAGGACGTTCTTCTTTAATTCTTAAACACGCTCTTCGTGTCTTTTTACGTGCAGCTACTGGCAGGTTTTCGGGGGGCGTGGTGGGCGATGGTGCTGGGGTGGGCGGCCCTGTTGGCCGCCCCTGCCCGGGCGCAAACCGCCGCGCCGAGCGGCTTCCGCTTCGAGCACATTACCGTAGACGAGGGCCTCTCGCACAGCGACGCGATGGCCGTGGCCCAGGACCGGGCGGGCTTCCTCTGGATTGGCACCAACCGGGGCCTGAACCGCTACGACGGCTACGGCCTCAAGCCGTATCTGCTGCCCATCAACCCGCGCAATGGGCAGTCGAGCAACCGCATCACGGCCCTGCTCGTGGCCCCCGACCAGCGCCTGTGGGTGGGGGCCGAGCGCTCGGGCCTGAGCTACTACGACGCCGCCCACGACGCCTTTCGCTACCTCGATGCCCAGGCCCTGCCCGCCGCCTCGCAGGCCGCCGCCCGGCAGCTGGCCGTGAGCGACGTGACGGCCCTGGTGGCCGATGCCGAGCGCCGCCTGTGGGTGGGCACGGCCCAGCACGGCCTGTTTGTGCTGAGCTTCGGCCCCGGCCCGCAGGGGGCGCCGCTGGCCCTGCGCCAGCTGCCGGCCACTGCGCCGGGGCGGCCGTCGCTGGCCCGCATCACGGGCCTGGCCTGTGATGCGGAGGGCAACGTGTGGGTGGGCTCGCTGGCCGCCGGGCTGCTGCTGGTGCGCCCCGATGCGCCGGGCTGGCCGGTGCTGCCCACGGCCCTCGCCGCCCCGGTGAGCGCCCTGCACCTCGACCGCCGCGGCGACCTGTGGGTGGGGGCCGAGCGGCAGCTCTTCTGGATAAGTGCTGCCAGCCGCCGCACCCGGCAGGCACTGGTGCCCCAGGCCCTGCCGCAGCACTACCCGCGCTTGCAGGCCCTGCGCCTCGACTCGTACGGGCGGCTGTGGGCGGGCACCTGGCACGGCCTCTACGTGTGGGAGGCCGGCGCCGTCACGGGCACCGCCCCGCCCTTGCGCCCCGCGCCCCCCACCCGGTTTTTGCCCCGCGACGGCCAGCCCTACAGCATCAACTCCGAGCGGGTGCACCAGCTTTTTGAAGATGGCCACCAGCTGATGTGGGTGTGCGCCTCGGCGGGCGGCCTCAACAAGGTAGACCTGCGCCAGCGGGCCTTCGGGCGGCTGCGCCACCAGCTCACGGGCCAGGCTGGCCTCACCAACGCCAACAACTACGTCAACGCTATTTATAAGGACGAGGCCACCAATACGCTGTGGTTTGGCACCCGCAACGGGGTGTCGGCCTACGACGTGGCCCGGCGCACCTTTCGCACCTACCTCAGCCAGCGCACCGACACGGTGCGGGGCGTGGACGCGGCCACCCTCTTCCGGGCCGCCGACGGCACGCTCTGGGTGGGCACCCGCGACGATGGCCTGGCCGCCTTGCGCCGCACCGCCGGCGGCGCCGAGCAGCTCACCACCTACCGCCGCCTGCCGGGCGGCCTCGACCTCACCGGTACCAGCATCGAGCACCTGGCCCAGGATGGCCAGGGCACGCTGTGGGTAGCCACGTTTTCGCAGGGCCTGCTGCGCCTGGCCCCCGATGGCCGCCTGCTGGGCCACTACACCCGCGCCACGGCCCACCTGCCCACCGACCAGTTTACTTACCTGCTCTACGATGCCCCGCGCAACGTGCTGTGGGCCAGCACCCGCGACGCGGGCTTGCTCAAGCTGCGCCCCACCGCCGACTCGCTGCGGCTGCTGGCCCAGTTCAAGTACGCGCCCGGCCGCCCCAATAGCCTGCCCGTCAACTACGTGTGGCCGCTGCTGCTGGGCGAGCAGGGCGCCCTCTGGATTGGCACCATCGGCGGGGGGCTGCACCAGCTCACGACCACCGCCCAGGGCCGCGACACGCTGCACGCGTACCGCCAGGACCTGCCCGAAACCGACGTGGAAAGCCTGCTGGCCGACGATGCCGGCCACCTCTGGGTGGGCGGCACCGGCCTCTACCGCTTCACGCCCGCCACCCACCAGTACCTGCGCTACGACGTGGCCGACGGCTTGCAGAGCAACGCCTTCAAGATTGGGGCGGCGGCGCGGGGCACCGACGGTACCCTCTATTTTGGGGGCATCAACGGCATTACGTACTTCCAGCCGGCGGCCATTCAGGCCAATCCCTACCCGCCGGTGGTGCAGCTCACGGGCCTGCGCATTGCCAACCAGCCGGTGGCCGTGGGCCAGCCCTTCAACGGCCGGGTGGCGCTGGCCGGGCCGCTCTCGGCACCCCAGACGGTGACGATTAAGCCCTCGGAAAACGACTTTTCGGTCGATTTTGTGGCCCTCCACTACACCAACCCGCAGAAGGACCACTACGCCTACCGCCTGCTGGGCTACAACGACGACTGGGTGCACCCCGCTCCCGGCCAGCGCACGGCCAGCTTCACCAACCTGCCGCCCGGCCGCTACACCCTGCAAGTGAAGGCCGACAACGGCGAGGGCGTGTGGGCGCGGGCCCCGGCCACCATGCAGTTTGTGGTGCTGGCGCCGTGGTACAAAACGGGCTGGGCCTACCTGCTCTACGCCGCCGCGCTGCTGGGGGCGGTGGCCTTGTACCGGCGCTTCGAGCTAACCCAGCAGCGCCTGCGCAACAAGCTGACCCTGGAGCAGTTTCAGGCCGAAAAGGAAAAGGAGCTGACCAACCTCAAGCTGGGCTTCTTTACCAACGTGAGCCACGAGCTGCGCACCCCGCTCACCCTCATCCTGGGGCCGATGGAGGAGATAATCGGCGCCCAGGGCCCCGTGAGTGGCCTGCGCGACAAGGTAGTGCTTATGCACAAGCAAACCCGCAAGCTGCTCGACCTGGTTAATCAGCTCCTCGACTTCCGCAAGGTGGAGAGCGGCCACGTGCCGCTGCGCGCCAGCTACGGCAACGCCGTGCAATTTTTGACCGACATCTTCCTGGTATTCCGGCAAAAGGCCGAGGAGCGCCGCCTCACCTACACCCTCGACGTGCCCGCCGAGCCGGTGCTGCTGCACTTCGACCGCAGCAAGCTCGAAATCATCCTCACCAACCTGCTCAGCAACGCCTTCAAGTACACGCCCGAGGGTGGACAGCTTACCCTGGCGGCCACGGTGGTGGGCAGCCCCGGCGGCGAGGCCGTGTTTCGGCAGGGCGAGCTGCTGGGCAATTACCTGGAGATAACGGTGGTGGACACCGGCGTGGGCATCCGGGCCGAGGAGCTGGACCGCATTTTCGACCCCTACTACCAGGCCTCGCACACCGACACGCTGCGCATGACGGGCACCGGCATTGGCCTCTCGCTGGCCAAGCAGTTTGTGGAGCGCCACGGCGGCCACATCCACGTGGCCAGCGTGGTAGGGGCGGGCACCACGTTTCGGCTGCGGCTGCCGTTTGGGCAGGCCCACTTGCAGCCCGGCGACGTGCTGCCCGAAACCGGTCCGCCCGAGCCCGCCGACGCCCTGCCGCTCCCCGGCCCCGAGGCGCTGGCCCTCCCCAACGAGCCGCCTACGCTGGCCACCCTGCCGCGCCTGCTGGTGGTGGAAGACAACGACGAGGTGCGCCAGTACTTGCAGCAGCTTTTTGCCCCCGATTTTGAGGTGAGCACCGCCGCCGATGGCCTCGACGGCTGGGAGCAGGCCCTGGCCCACCTGCCCGACCTCGTGCTCTCCGACGTGATGATGCCCCGCTCCGACGGCCTGGAGCTGTGCCGCAAGCTCAAGCAGCACCCCCGCACGGCCCACGTGCCGGTGCTGCTGCTCACGGCCCGCACCGCCGCCCTGCACGAGGTGGAGGGCTTCGGGCTGGGGGCCGACGACTACGTGAGCAAGCCCTTCAACCCCCTGGTGCTGCAAGCCAAGGTGGCCGCCCTGCTGCGCAACCGGGGCAAGCTGCGCGAATACTACCAGCGCCAGCTGCTGCTGGAGCCCACCGAAATCGTGATTGCCGACGCCGACCGCACCTTCCTGGAGCAGGCCATGCGCGCCGTGGAGCAGCACCTCGACGACCCCGCCTTTGGCGTGCAGGTGCTGGCCAGCGACTTGTGCCTGAGCCAGTCGGTGCTCTACCGCCGCATCAAGCAGATTACCGGCCAAACGACGGTCGAGTTTATCCGCGACGTGCGCATGAAGCGGGCGGCCCAGCTGCTGACCCACAGCCAGCTGCGCATCACCGAAATCGCCTTTCAGGTGGGCGTCGAAAACGTGAAGTACTTCCGCAAAACGTTTCAGAAAGTGTACGGCATGGCCCCCTCCGAATACGCCCGCCAGCACCGGCCCGACCGGGGCGCGGCCCTGCTGCTCGACGCCGATGCCCTCGAAAGCGACGCCTAAGCTCCACTGCCCCGGCGGCGGGCGTAAATTTGAGCTTCTAACTCGCAGCCGTGGCCCGCATCCCCAAAGAAACCGTTGACCAGATTATCCACACCGCCGACATCCTGGAGGTGGTGGGCGACTACGTGCAGCTCAAGCGCAATGGCCAGAACTACTGGGCCTGCTGCCCGTTTCACAACGAAAAGTCGCCTTCGTTTTCAGTAAATCCCAGCAAGGGGCTCTACAAGTGCTTTGGCTGCGGTAAGGCGGGCGGCATCATCCAGTTTGTGATGGACATCGAGGGCAGCAGCTACCCCGAGGCCCTGCGCGCGCTGGCCAAAAAGTACGGCGTGGCCGTGCCCGAGGAAGAGGAGCGCACCCCCGAAGAGCAGCTGGCCCAGAACGAGCGCGACTCGCAGTACATCGTATCCAACTGGGCCAAAGACTACTACCATCGCCTGCTCCAAAACACGGAGGAAGGCATGAGCGTGGGCTACGCCTACCTCAAGGAGCGCGGCCTGAACCTGGCCACCATCCAGACTTTCGAGCTAGGCTACTCGCTCGACCAGTTTGAGGGCCTCTTGAAGGCCGCCACCGCCGCCGGCCACCAGCTCAAGTACCTGGAAAAAACCGGCCTCGTGGTGAAGCGCGAAGACGACCAGGGCCGCGACACCGGCCGGCGCTACGACCGCTTCCGGGGCCGCGTGATGTTTCCGATTCACA
>Ga0160427_10000418_pt1 | contig 25952 bp, 27 predicted proteins | sample SolpanmetagenomL_FD_108194 | JGI IMG/M metagenome (GOLD analysis project Ga0160427, IMG submission 108194) | Solar panel surface microbial communities from Lawrence Berkeley National Laboratory, California, USA - L | ecosystem: Engineered > Built environment > Solar panel > Unclassified ...
ATCTCGAGCTCGACCTGGTACGTTCTTCATCTCAATCTCTCTCGTGCCCTTTTTGCGTGTCCTCCCATCATTCTCTCTCTCTCTCTCTCTCTCTCTCTCTCTCTCTCTCTCTCTCTCTCTCTCTCTCTCCCCCCTCCTCTCTCTCTCTCCCCCCTCCTCTCTCTCTCTCCCCTACCCTCACTCTCTCTGCCTCCTCTTTCTCTATGCCGTTTCGATGTGTTGAATATTCGCCTATACTCGATTCGACTTAGTCGACGCTATCGTGGCCCTAACGTTACTCCGACTAAGACATGTTTCTTCATCCGTTTATCGTCTACTTAGTTTTCAACACGGCCGATATAGCCGCTCTAGCTTTATGACATTCGCTGTGCTGCAATGATTGACTTGCTCGTATGCATAAAGCTGTGCGGTCTTGCAGAGTTACCGCCAATTCGTCACTGCTACGAAGTCCAAAGAGTGCTACTCTTCAGTCAAGGTCGATGCTCACATAGCGGCCACTCGGCTACTGCCACCGGGCTTTGTTTCTCCTATGCCTCTATTGGAATGACTGCCTCGTCGGTCTGCAACTCAAGAAATCCATTGCCACTGTCTCATATTTGAGCCATGTCACTGCTAGACCATCGCAGTCTGATTCTCTGATTAAATTAGCAGTTTCAAGACTTTCAATCGGATTTACCTACTGCTGGATCTAGGTGTGAATGTATCCTCGAACAGTATGCCTCTATGTAGGATGCGCCGATCGAAGTACTGCACAAACTCTGCCAAACCGATGCCGCGATTATTCCAAGACTGGCCAGGCTTCTAATGCTCTATAGAATGCCATCGGATTTTAGTCCTGCTGCGATTGTCGATGTAGATGGATATATATTTATTGGATGATATGGTTGGGAATGGCTTATCACTTGGCCACCCTGGTGGTTCGCAAAGGTCATGGCATAGCAATTGAGCTTTGCAAAGAACACAACACGCTCCCTACCATCAAGAGTCTCTCGAGATGCATGGAGACGCCTTGCGAAAGTCGCCTTGATAAACAGCCATGAGTTCGCAAGAAACCCAATCACTAGCAGCTCCAGAATTACCACTTGATGCGCAGCAAATTTCCCCCTTTAGCGATGTTATTCCCTCCTCGGACTACCTATAACTATCGCTCTCATCGACCACGCAAAAAACCCCTCAACTTCCAGTAGTTACAACGTCAATGTCTGGCCCAATACATCTCAACCTCAAGATCCTCCTTGGTCGGCACCTGCAGCAAAAGTTCTGAATAATCCGCATGCAAGTCCTCTCAAGTCACCAGACCGCCTACAGTGCAGCTCCCCTTTCGATTTGCCTGCTCCTCAAGGTCAAAGTGCCTCTCTGTTGGCACCTACACCAAGCGCTAAAGGCTCGGCCAAGTTCACCACAACCCTCTAGGATTTAGTAAACGCAATGCAGCGCCTCTGTCCCCCTAGCGAGGAGACCCTAAGCATTTATCCCAGCCTACTAGCATCGACCAATCATCGCCGTGCTAGACCTATTCTAGATGCTATCGGCTTAAGTGCTTTCGACCCACGTCTGTCTTACAGGATAGGATGTCTAGGGAGCGTGCTTGATCGCTCTTCCAAGAGAGCTTCATTGCCACACGTCATGCTCTCTAGTGACTACGTTGGTGATGACGACGATGATTGAACTGACAACAACGGATGTGGATACTTCTTTGTAGAGGTGCAATGTACTGCGATAGCATGTATAGAAAGCAATTGTTGTGTTTATACTATAAAAGGCTATTGATCGTTTATGGATCTTCGTACAACTAGCAATCGTGTTCGAGTATCACTATTGCCTCTGCCTTGTCATCCGTCATTCACTCATTCATCCTTCGACACATTCATTAATTTCATTCGTCGCTCATCCGTCTTGTTGATGAACCCCCCCCAAAAGACATCGGACCAAGTAGAAGAAAGACCGAACAGAAAGAAAACAAGAAGCCCCGAAACCGAGACTGTCAGTACTTATGCGACCACTACCACCACCACCACCATGTACCACTCGACCATTCAATATTCCTGATACCAATGGACAGCCAAGTCCGTCTCCTCCTTCCCCGGCGCCAAACCAAAGTCTTCAGCATCAGGCAAGACATCCACGGCGTAAACATTCAACATCCTCAACGACGCCCGGTGTCGCTGCACAAATGCCATGACCACCTTATACCTGAACATCAACCTCCTAATCTTCAACGCCTTGAGCATGGGCAGCCTGACAGTCTGCAGGAGAATGGCGATAATGTCCTGATCGCCGGCCTCGCATCCCTCGTCGACATCGATGGACTCGTGTGTGAGGGAGAGGGACTCTAGGTGCGGGAGGTGAGCAAGCAGGGCAGCGACTTCGTGGGCGATGCTAGTCGCATCGGCTCCCATGAGCACGTCGCGGAGGCAAAATGAGAGGTGGAGGTGTTTAAGGCCAGAGAGGCGGGAGAGGAGTGCATCGTCGGCGAGGAGGCGGCGGATGGGGAAGTGGCGGTCGAGAAAGCTGAGCTCGAGTTTGAGGGTGGGAATCCGTTCGAGGAGGTCGGCGAAGATGCCGAAGAGCTGAAGGATGACATTTTGTTGCTCCACGACGAGGCAGACGAAGAGATCGTCGGCGTGGTCGTATAAGTAGTAGTCTAAGGGTGCGAAATCTGGCTTACTGATGACGACTTTGCGGAGGTTTTGGATGTGGTGGAGGTGGTCCTGGAGGAGGGCGACGTTCCGCTTGGAGCAGAGGAAGTCGTGGAAACCGCATTGGGCTTCGTAGACAGTGGTCAAGCTATCTACGGCCGATGTGGATAGCTCGTCCTGTTCGGCTTGGCTTCGTGGGTTGTAAGACTCGTGCTCGTCGTGAATGAAGCTTCTGAAGCTTTCGAGGATGTTGTCTGATTCTGGTAGGGCAACATATTGAACTGCGAAGATGACAGTCGTCACATCCGACTGGCATGTGGCGAGGATCTTATCGAAGGTCTCGGCATTGCTCTGTGTTGGAGGTAGAGTGGCTTTGTTGTTAAGCACAGATATTGGGTGTCTGTTGGGAAGGTTGTCAAGATCCCAGGTCTCTAGGTAAACTAGTGAAATGTCGGAGGTTCTGCAAGGCATGATGGTGCTGAATGAAAAGTTGATGGTAGATGGTGAATAATGATGAAACCAATAGGATGTGGAAATTCTGTTTTCGAGGAATGCAAAGTGAAAGACCCAGATTCTTGTAGTAAATGTAGTGTCCTTCCATAGTACTCACCAGTTTTGATCACAAGCTGTGAGGATAACAAGCAAAGGAGTGCATGAAGTGTGTCACACTGATGATACTCTCATGCAAGCCATGGCCCAGCAGCCGCCGCATGTAGCAAGGTCGTCACTAGTGCGAACCAAATTGTATGACAATTACGTGCATCAAAGCACAGGCTTCACCATCATGTTGCTTGGTTGATCTGACCTAAGTGTGTTGCCCTGCCTTATCTACTTGGCATGTGCTACATCTTTTGCTTCCGTTCCGCCAACATGGAATGAATGCGATCGGTCGGCATTGTATCCGTCCCGCTGAGAAGCTTGCTGAATATTTTGTAGATGAGGCTTGTAATGCAAGGGCGACTTGTGCTCTGATTGGCGTTCCGAATCTGGAAGGCGAGGCAAGTGAGATTGCGATTGAGTGACATCGAAGGAGCGAGCAAAGGGCAAAGTACCAAAGTATTGTACGTCCGTCGTTCACGGAGATGCTAACCAAAAATGGACTGATAGCCGTCAAGCCGCTCGAGGATCGATCGAAGCAAGGGGAGAAGTTTCGAGATTGATTTCCATCGAGTCTCGACCTCTGGAAAGCAGTGAAATATTCACGAATAATAATGAAGCTGAAGTCTCAAATCCTCACAAGGTCCGCTCAAGTTGCCTCAGCCTGCTGCGAAGAATTCGTCTTAGTATCTAATCAGCTCGGACTCGGCCTAAGCAGCAGATGCCTGCGCACGGCTGCTCCTGCTCCAGCTCGGGAGAAGATTGAAGTTCCCAAGCAAGATGCCGGAGGAGTATACTGAAAGTATAGTCACAATGTCACTCTATTGCGCAAGGGCGACACCACCAACCGGCAAGCACGATAGATCCTGGACCATGCTCACCGCCCTTTGATCGACTGTGGCTTTCTGAGACCTCTGGCCAGAAGTGCATCCCACCGGAGGAAGTGGCTAAGTGGAAAGACGGCTAAGCTAAGTAGGGATGACGGCCAAATGGAATGACGACCAAGTGGAGTGGACGACTACTCCAGAGTACTGTAAGTGAAATGCCTTTCTGCTTCGCACAAACTTCCTTTTCGTGCCGACTCGAGTATCTTCGACTAGTAGTACGCGTCTGCGTATACTCCAGACTCGTCGCCCGATGAAGTGCACGTGACAAAAGACACATAGCAGACTTGAAGTGTACGTGATTGTTGAGATTGCGGGTATCTCGGGGGAGAGTATCGTTGAGGCTGAGACGACACGCCTATCTAGATGGGCGGTGAAGAGAGCTGCATGTCGTCTGGGCTACTTCATCGTCCCTGCGCCCAATTCTGCAGGCGTTCCGGCGGCATGAGTGTCGACATTTGTGATTGCTCCCGACTTCGCTCCCGGGTATAGTGTACATCTTACTTATTGCTAGTGCATGGGACGATGGTTTGTCTTCGCATAGACTTCGTTCTCTGGTTTTGTTGTACATCTTGCTCATTACTGACGACCTTACGTCGTTCTAGATCTGCATCTTCGCACCCGAAGACTAGCCCCATTGGAGTATGAGCTTCAGGTTCTCCTTTGCACTCCTCTGGGCAGCATCAAGATCATCCTGTATACTTTTAACTTGTTTATCTAGCTTCAACGCAGCGGCAGCCTCCTCCTTGGCTACCACGTTTAGTGAGTCCCTCCCACTACTAAGCCGCATCTCGGCCTGGAACTTCGTCTGGCCCATCTTCGTGATCTTGCGCTCTAGCTTACAAATATGGTCACGGACACGCGTGAGACGAGGCGTGAAAGCTGTCTGTACTGATTGGCGGATGGCGCTGGCATCATTTTCATGAATGCCGGACGATTCTGCTTCGTCAAAGAGCTTATCTGCCCGTTGGCATGACTGTGCGGCGAGGCGGAGAGCATCCTGAACAGTCTCGTGCTTAGCCTGTAGATCGGTTTGCACATCCTTGTACTTCTGGAGCTCAAGATTGTAGATTTTCTCATGCTAATTCCTGACTTCAGCATTCTTTCTGATTGATGTGTCGAGAAGACATGACAGCCTCTGTGCGTCTGTAGCCCGAGTGTTCTTGGCCTTGATGAGGCTATTGGTCGCTGCGACGCCGAGTTCCGGGTCCTTCTCAGCCTCGTTTCGCTGCTGTAGAGTTGAAGTAAGTAGTGGAGGGGTCGGACGCCGGCCTGGTATGCTTAGTATAGCCGCAATCGCTGTACGCCGCAAGTCTGCTCGAAAAACTTGTGGAGTACGATCGTCGTTAACAATGACGTGAAGTCCGTTGGCGACAGTGAAAACTCCGCAATCGACACCATTTCCTGCTTCACGGCATCGACATCGATCCATTGACAGCTTGCCAGCTTGTGGCTATCACCATCACTGTGGAGCTTGTAATGCTTGACTATGTCTTGCGCCCAAGTGAGTGAACGAGTTCTGACGCTCTTCATTGGTGCGGAGTCGTGATGAAGCATCGTTCGATCGGTAATGCAAAGGACGAGTAGTGAGAAATGTACTTCAAGCTTGCGGTGGAGAGGACAGATGAGCTTGGTCGTATTAGCTCATAGTTTTGGCAGCCTCGCAGTCGTGGTCGTGAGATTTTCAATTAGTTGAAACCCCTCGGTACTCGTAAGCACGTATCGCAAAGACATGTTCACAGCAGTGTCGTTGAGCATTTTGTTGTCGGTTACTCTCTTGATCGCGGCTTCATCGCATGAGATATCATGTTCCGCATTGCTGTCGTCGTATTCGTCCAGCTCTTGAGTCAAATCGACAGCGCTGTTTAGACGGTCTGCCTTGGTAGCCTCGCGCTGTGCAGCTTGCAAGTTTGTTCCTGCAGGCTGGGTGTTTTCCACATGCGTCTCGTACTCGGGCTTTAGTTCCTCGTCGACGGCTGACAGTTCTTTTCCCGTGATCACTCGACTTTTTCCACTCTCAACGGCAGAAGTCGCAGATATAGCCAAGGAAGACTCGCCAGCGACCATCAATCTCGAAATGTCACCACTTGCAGTCCCGGGGCTCATGTTGACCAGAATATTGGCAGCTGCTTTCATCTCCTCGACGTGAACTGGAAGAATGACGGGAGAAGAATTTTTTTATGGTGGTGAGCCCTTTGTTCGACAGTGAGGATTTCGCAATATCCATTTCTTGCAACGTCGAATCGATGTGCTGGGACGGTGGTTGTATTCCAAGTAGACAAGCTCCGAAGGGAGGAGGGAGTAAAGGCGTGTCGTTGGAGATGGCATCCCGTAAGTCGGCCTCTTTGATTTGTCTAGCGTTGATAGAATTTCCGTGTCAGTCGAGATGTTCGGGGTTCATGTAGGAGTCTACGTACTAGTGTTGGATCGTCACCCGGCTCAGATGCATCAGCCATCTGGTATGAAGAGTCCAAAAGGTCGGCTGATTGCGGTTCATTGTCAAGGCAAAGCTCACGAGGAAGCCCGGTCAATGCTCTTCTGCTCTGCTCGGTGTGTGCCTTTTTCCCTGGTGGCTGCGACGCTAGATCCTGCCTTACTAATTGAGAGATCTTTCGACATTTATGGGGCCGAGAGTTGCTGGCGGAATCCAAGACATGAGATCTCTTGCGGTCATGCTTCTCTGTGTCTGGCGGAGTAGCGACTAGATCGGGCTCTTCTAAGTTGACCTTTGCGTGATCGTCTCCGAATATCTTAGCATTGTCATTTCGACGAGGAGAGGCACCGTGACTCTTTGGCGAACTGAAAATGTCGTGATGTCCTGCAACGAGCTGGACGAGCCTGCAGCATCTTCGTAGACGCGTTGAAAGATCTTGGAGAGAGTGGGTCCCTGCTCTTCAGCGGACGAAAGACTCTTGAGAGATGTGAGAAATTGTCCCTCGGAAACCACTTCGTCGAAATTATTCTTCAGGCACTGAGGCGCTGGCCGCGGACTTCGAAAAATCTAGGAGACCTGGAGTTGCATGACGCGAGAGCAATCAGGGAGGCGGGAAAAAGCTGGGCCTTGCTTTTCGGACAGAGTTGTAGTCAGGCGACTGATGCCACTTGACTCGAGGGCAATCAGGGAGGCGGAAAAAGCAGGCTTCTAATTTTGCTTCACTCTTGGGGAGTTAGTGAAGCGGGAAAAAGCAGGGTTCGGGGAAAGAATTCAGAGCCCTGCTTTTTGGAATGAGCGGTAATTGGGGTGCTGGATTTGCTTTACTGGAGGGCATGGGAGGCGGCAAAAAGCAGGCGCCTGGTCTTGCTTGAGGGCTCATCGAGGATCAGGCGACTGATTCTGGCTAACTCGAGCGGAATCAACGTGGCGGAAAAAAGCAGTCTCCTGTTTCTGCTTGGATGCTCGGAATCAGGCGACTTGACGAACTAGAGCCCTGGTTTTGCTTGATGACTCATTAGAAATCAGGGCCCTGTTTTTTTCGTCACAAAGATTGGCTGATTTCCTGACCGCCTCGCTGACTGCCTGATTTCCTGATTATTTAATCGCCTGCTTGTCCGATTAGCTGATTGCCTGACTGCCTGATTTGCTGATGCCTGACTTCCTGATTGGCTGATTTCCTGACTGCCTGATTGACTTCTTGAAATTGCTTGAATCGAGGAGCCCTCGCTACATCACTCACGTGACCGATTGTCGTATCTTCCCAACCTCCTTCGACTTCACACTCCATGATCGTTCGACCTATAGCTACAGCGACGTTCCTCCTTCTTCAACAGCCCACTCCCATGTCCAACAACATCAAACTTCGACGAAATCGGCACTGTTGGCGAATATTCTCATCCTTTTGACATGCTAGTCCCGGTCTAAGGTAGTCGTTCTCACTCTGCATGCAGGAGCTGCCAAATACGGGTTGATTTAGCGCCACTAGCACATCTTGGAAATGAGGAGGACTGTGCAAGAGGCGAGGTGATCCGGTTGACGCATCTCGCCTGCTACTGTGTTCACACCTCTTCGTCAGTGCGCTGGCATAGATGATCCGGAGAACAACAACACTCCTCGAGCTGTAGTTCCTAGGCGAAACAAGGATGAAGATGCTCTAACGAAAGGACATTGTAGACGATGTAGCAACAGTCTTCGACGACTATAGAAATCCCCTATAATTGACCCAAGCCAACGACATTCTTACTTCTGATCCTCTTCCCCTGACCTCTCAGCCCGCCACACGACTGCTTTGTCCTGCCGAGTCTAGCAGCGGTCTTCAGCTAGGGAACTGCTATTCGGATTAGGTGGCTATGCTTGGCTGCAAAGGGAGGGGCAAACATGGTAGCGGAACCGTTTGGTGGTGGAGTAAGAGTTGACATATTCTAGTATATTAAAACATGGATCAATGGGTGGGTTCTGCCACAATATTACCGTCGTCGCCAACACCTCCGACGTTTACATTCTACCTTCGTCCAAACCTCTCTCGATAGAGTACGGCAATAGCAACATCACCGTGCGGTACTAATACTGCTTGTACGGACTAGTCCATCACTCGCCTACGACCTGCGAACTCCTTCAAGCCCTTCTATTACATCGACCTTCTTCTCATCCTCTCACATGATCAGTCAAAGCTATCCGCGACTATAAGATCTTGACTCTCCCACCAAGGAGATGCGACCTCCTCGTACTCGAAATAGAAGAAACACCACAGGGGTTGAAGGAGTCGAAGCAGCAGCAAAAAACAGCATCACACGCCGCTGCAGAGTACTCAGGCTTTTATGCCTCTGCCCGGCGACAAGACCTCTCTGCAGTCACAGCAGTACCCGGCGGAGACGACGACTTTGCGTGGATGTCCTCCCTCCTTCTCTTCACGTCACCCTTCTCTGCAGCTAGTGACATGTCTAGGCGACAACAATCCTCTCGGCGGCTAGTACCCCTCCTCTTCGCAGCCGCCACACCTATTCGGCAACGACACACGCCTGTCCTCGGCTGGCACACCCCTTCGTGGCAACAACCAAGCTCTTCCACGCCCACCACACCGCCTCGCAGTAACACTAAGTCTTCTTGCATAACCTATATCAGTCGCTGCGTCGACGACACGGTCCTCTCCCCAGCCCTCACGCCCGAATGCTGCAACGCGGTGCCGCCCCTCTCCGCAGCCAGTACGCTTCTTTTCGCCAACGACATCCCTCTTCGCAGCTAGTATATATCCTCCGGCGATGATAACCACCCCCCGCGGCCACCACATCTTTCTGCAACCTCCACGCCTCTCTCCGCAGCTAGCAGACCTCTTTCGTCAAGGACCACCCTCTCCACAGCCAGTATACTTCTCCCAGCGACGACAACCACTCTCTACTTGAACCAATGACTTTTGAAAATTGAGGCTCTCCCAAGAAGAACTGCTCAGGATGTCGGCGGAGCGAGCTTCTGGAGTGGGGAGCTCAGGACTGTGAATCAGAGGTGGCATCCTCGTGGTTTCTCTCTTCTCACGATCACATAGCATTTATTGATGGTATTATAGCGTTGTCACAACTGGATTGAATGGTGCAAGATGTTGTTATTGTAATTGGAGCATACCCGAGTATGTAAGACGAAAAACTTTTTTGACGACAGGTTTGGGCTCTTTCCCTGCTTGGCTTCTTCGTCGTCCGTCTTCCATCTTCCATCTTCCATCTTCTACCTTCCATGTTCCACCTTCCACCTTGCGTCATTCATCTTCCGTTCCGTCTTTCGTCTTTCATGTTTCATCAACGTTTATTACAAGATCAACAACGACAACATATTCCCTATACGTCTTCTTCCTCACGACGGCGCCTTGACCGCGACTAAAGCGACTAAAACCTCATCGAAGATTGAGTATAGTTCCTTCGCAAGTGTTCATCAGGTTGGCATCACAGTCTGCGTAAGGCCCCACGAACACAGGACACATCCTCTCCGTCTCCAGGCGTAAGACTCAGAGTCTCCGGATCTTGTGACCTACAGCATGCACACAAGACGTAATACCCGTGCAGGCAACGTCCTTCCGCCTAATTCCCTACCGCTATGTCATCAAACGTGCATCACAACGAGTACGCCACATCCTCTTACTTCCGATCTCCACTCGATACTGAGCGTGTGCAGATCATACACGCAAAAGCAACCATAATGGAAGCTATATGACACCATCTTCACGACGTCCGAAATTGGCCATGAAGGCCAGCAGCAATTCAATTTATATAACATCATCGAACCAGAGCTGCAGACTGTTTCACTAAGCATATAGTCCGAAGCTTTCGACACCATAGCACGGAACTCAAACAAGAAGAGCAATAAACTCAAAGAAGGGCAGAGCAGAAGAAGGAGCTGGAACGAAAACGTGCAGCAAAGCAAGAAGAGGACCGACAGGCAACACAGGAACTCGAGCAGGAGAAAGAGCTGGAAGCCAAGAACGCGAGCCAGCGATAGGCAGCAGAGCAAAGACGCGCCGACGCGATCAGAAGGAACAAGCCAGCCACAGGCAGCAGAGCAAAGACGCGCCGAAGCGATCAGAAGGAACGAGCCAGCCACAGGCAGCAGAGCAAAGACGCGCCGAAGCGATCAGAAGGAACGAACAGTTTCGAACACGTCGAGGACTTGCTGGTGCTGTGCCACCGCCGTGGATGCAGCCTCTTTGGAAACGACGAGGGGAAATTGCTTTGTCGAGCCATTGGCAAAGGCTGAAGCACCAGCCAAAAGACCACCAACGGCTGGTGCTGCCGCCGTGGCCATTGACGCCGCATCTGGGATATCCTCGAGCGGAGGTTCACATGTCAAGCCATATTAGGTGAGCATCGAGAGGAGGTCGCTATGTGTTTAGATAGCCAGGAAAGTAATAATATTTGATCAATCACTTATGCCAACCAAACGAACCTCTAAGCTTTACATCTACGATCATTGTTTCATGGCCATCTTCATCGCTGCTATCTGTGATGGCCGGACCATTTGGACCGCGCCGCTCACTGATGTAGATCCGATGCCCTTATCGTACCAGGACCCTGCTAGCTGTTCCCAGAGTGCAGAATATTATCAAGAACATTCTACTTCCTTTCGTTCCTCTCCGCCCTCGCTGGCCTGCCGCCTCAACTTCCTCTTAGCCAGTTTTCTCGCCTTCCTCTCTGCAGCAACAACGTCAAACCGAGTCTGCATGGCAACACGCTCCTGCATAGCTCTCCAATATGCCATGGACCTCTGCCATTCTTCCTCGTGGACACGCCACGCATGTTGGAACGCTCCGGGCACGTCGAAGAAGTCTAGGAGAAGCTCCTCGTCGGTGCACTTTATGTAGAGGTGGTCGAGATCGCGCTGGAGAGTACTCACTGCTCGACGGCGATACTCGTGGGGGATCTGGCTGGATGGTCTGGACTATTTGGCGGAGTGGTAGAGCATGATTGCTGTGTGGAGTCTGGATTCTATGATCTCGTTGGGGTCTGCATTGTAGAAGTTGCGGGTGATGGCTGCGTTGTGATGTTGATGATTTTGTACTAGGAGTGACGTTGCAGCTAGTCTTTGTGACGGCGGTAGAGTTCATTGCATAGGCGGCGGCAGTGGTCGTTAGTGCTAGGGTCGGACGCACTGGCGATAATTTAACATTCTATGAATTGTGTTCAGATAAGCGGCTTGGATGGCTTGGGCAGCTCGTCCAAAGAGAAGTTTCATCTTCATGCTCGAAGCTGAGGGTGAAATGGGCCGAGGAAGGAGTATAGGCTTCCTCCCCCACCCTAAATGGTAAGTCTTGGTCGGTTGAGTGGTGGTTGAAAATGTGTAGCTTTTTATGGATGTCGTAGTCTATTTCGCGGGAAAATGCTTTGTAGGCTTTGTGCTCCACATCGTCTAAGCCGGGAATTAGCATGTTGTGCGGGTGGCTTTGAGATGTGGGAAGTAAGGAGACGTGGTCCTATTGTGGTTGCGGATGTTGATGGCCGAGAACAAAGGTAAACTCGAAAAGTCATCAAATTTCAGCGGCTACGAAGAAACGCATGAGATGTGAGGAACTCCGAGGGATTACTGTAGGACATGCTCCTGACTTTTCGACAAAGGCGGTCACCAACATTGTACTGCTCTGCAGCTTTTGTATATGGCGGAACGTGAACAAGCCGAACTCTAATGTGTAGTAGCAAGCCGTGGCTTTCGACGCCAAGTGTAGCACGACCAGCGGCGCAATCAACACGAGAGACCTTGGAGGTGTTGATGGACAGACTTCGATCGCTTCGAGACGTGACATTTCTGGCGACATGGTCTTTCCGGTGAGCAATGGATGTGGTTGAGATGTGGCATTTTGCCGAGTGGAGATTAATACGTAGTGGATGTCTACTACAAGCTGCCGAGGAGAAAAGGTTGTGATGAAAACCCATGGCATAGACGCTTTGATTGGCCTTGGTCGATGAGTCGTGTGGGGTTGCACAGAGTCTGGAAGGAATTGCTGATTTTGTGAATAGACGTGCCTGTGATACGACTATTCGCCTGAGTAGATGGAGAATCTTGATCGCTTGAGGAGGAGCACCTCGAGGAGGCTAATGGAGAAGATTCCTGGCGGATCCTAATGCCTGAGGAGGGCTGGAATTCTGAGGTGATTGTGGAGATCATTGAAACATTGTGCATGTTACTCACGAGACACTTCGTACCTGATTGCTTCACTGAGCGGATGAATCGAACAGCGATGACGACCTAAATAATTCCAGTGCACAGACTCCTGCTCACAAAAAAAAGGTCGCAACAAGAACTAAATTGGATAAAAGCTGACGAACAAAAACTCACATGGACAAAAGTCACACACGACCGAAGTCGTGTGCGGCCCCGGTATGTTTTCACCAGTGCGAGCTTCTGTTTCCAGTTCCACGAAACCCATACCTCTGCTACCATCGTGGGCTTTATGTCAGAGTTGATGAATTTCTAAGCGCAGCTTGGGGCTCCGAAGAGCTACATCGACGAGTCGATGTTTTATCACATACCAGGACGGGGCATTACATTGCTGGGCAACCCTCTTCCTCCCTAGAACGCACGTGATCTAGTCGCGCCATAGGCTCGCCGAGAAGTGAGCAAGCTCGAACTTCGCAGGGTCGTTGCCCTTAGGAACATGGAGGCCCTCAATTCTACACCTTCGAGGGTCAATGTCGAAGCAAAGATCCAGCCAGAGCAGCAACACTGAAGTCGCACTGAACTGTCCCGGTGCAGGTCAACCTGATTGTTTGATTGGTGAGCGTCAAAATTGATTTGGTTAGTATATGTAGACAGTGGATGAGTGTTGGTGCTGTTAGTCTTTCCCATAAATGTCTTGCCATCTCCCGCGTCATGGCGCGCGCTGCAAAGAGAAGACGGTTCTATCATCGGCAGAACGACCAACTACAGATATTGACGATGCACGACTGCCGGTATTCCGCGAAGATGCTGCGTCTTACATATTCTACACATCATGACATGTCACCCAAACAATCTCGCTCTCAAGCCGCTTCATTCCTAGGTCCAAGATTCAATCCATCCCTCGCATAGCCGATGCTGCCTAATCAGCCCTGGCTTCCTCTGCTCAGCCCACGTCATCCCATCCCGCTCATCCCGCTTCCAACCCCCAGCACACGACGTGCAAAAATTCCAAGATTACTTTCCACTCAAGCAACTACCTCAGATAGTCGGAGAGACTTCTAACGTTAACACCGTAATGCTACCTATTTCCATGCATTTCCCGCAGCTATTACACGTACCTTTTGAACAGTATATCTCAAGTATTTTTGCCATGGCAATCGCTGGAAACAGTCTCGATCATCTTACTAGTAGCGGCATAGACCTCAACTTGGACGTTCGCGCCGCGAAGATTATAGATAATGTTTCACGTCACCCACCGTCACGGTACAGAGCCAGCTAGTGCCGAAGATATGATGGGTTGGAGGCGGCCATTGAGCAATACATAGACGTTGAGCACGTTGATGTTGAAGCAAGACAGGCATGCTTGTGCTGGGAGTAGGCGGGTTTCGATTTGAGGAGGTGCTCGAATTCGAACAACACAACGATGTAAAGGCGCGCTCTTATTTTAGCATCCCCCATGCAAGAAACCCTCACTCTTTTCGGAACGTAGTTTACTCCCGGCGTCTTCAATCTCCTCCAAGCGTCCCCCACGCGAAACACTCTCATAACCACTTACCGCAATCCGGTTCCGACACAAAGAGAAGAAGATGCGGAAGCCACGTCCACGAAGACGACTTAAGAAGAAGTAAACGCAGGGATAGCCGGACGAATAGCTAGTGTCGAGCTATTAACGAAGGAGATGATGTATTAGCCTCTTTGTGCCGCCGGAGAATAGGATGTGCCGGTATCGCGATGCCGACAGAGGAGAGGAGCAATCAACAATCGTGCGTGCTTGACAATCGTGCATGCTTAACAATCGTGCATGCTTGACAATCGTGCGTGCTTGATAATCGTGCGTGCTTGATAATCGTGATGCAAACTACCCACCAAAGCTTCGCCGCGTGTTGGAAATGCTAAAGTACGGCAGTGCTAGACTTTGCACAAAGCTACTTAGGAAGCTACTTAGGAAGCTTCTCACACGAGAGGTTGAGGTCAATCGAAAGAATTTTGCCTGATGAGATAATGTCTTCTTGGTCTTCTTGGCGAGCTCGCCCGGAACGCTGGTGCGACGGTTCCTCCTGATCTTGTAGGCTATTCGGATGCCAATAAGAAGGTTCTCTTGTTCTAGCGAGTTGGACTAGGTGCTGCGGCGTCTGGGGAGCCAGTTTAAATGCTGAAGTGGCCTGGTGCAGCCTCTGAGGATTGGAGGCTGTTGGGCGAGGGTCTAGCGGATGCTGGTGCGAGCTCATGTTGTTGTGGCCGGAGTTGGGAGGGAATAAGGTGGTGCGGAATTTGGGTAGCGGAGGAGGTGAGTGAACTCGGATTTTGATATCAGCACACTCAGTCCTTGTAATCAATGGAAGGCGATTGAGCACAATATTTGCCTGACACGTTGACGGTGCCGGTATGGTGGGCATTATACTTGCATTCTACGGCTTTGTTGGCTCTGTTTGAACGGTGGTAGACACTGTGGTTATGGCTTATGATTATAGCCTAGGTGTGACCATTCTCATGCTGCTTTTGCAGCAGTCACAATAGTACCTGAAGTGAACGTTCCGAATCTGACATTCGTGCGAACCAAGTTGTTGTTGACGGTAGTAGTAAGGTTGTCTTGTATGTCCTCGCTACAGACTGTAATGGATACAGCGAGGGAGCGACGATAGGATGGGTCAATGGCGTGGGTGTGGTGGAATTAGTCGCTCTGGTTCGATTGGACCCAAGGCTGTGCTGGATCAGTAGTTGAAGATGAGCAAAATTGCGGACCCGTACACAATCGCGTACTTGGCTTCGAGGCGCTCTAGGACTGGGGATCATATAGTAACCTCACGCGGACTCAATTTCTCGATTTGCTCTAACTTATGCACGTAGCCGCACTCAAGCACCACTGCCTATACGCCGTCTTGCCCGGCACCATGATTCCGAGAAAGAGGTCCGCCAGGACAATCCGAGACTAGGAGAAGGTGAACTCCTCTCGTGATCATGCAAGACTTGCCCTCATCGGTGGGCGACGCCGTGAACAGCTCCGACATATGCATTGGACTTGTGCTCTAGCTGCAATATGGTTGTGTTCAACTATGACTGCCTGACCCGGAAGCTCAATTCAATTGGGGTGTGGATGGGGTATTCAACCGTGCTGTTCGGCGTAGTTTCAGCTATAGCCATGATATACTCTTCGAAGAAGACCCAGATCGCGCTCCGATACCTTGCCTAGACACAACGACGGCTGTGATCAATGATCGAGACTATGTTCGGGTCCACGAGCTTCCACAACTCCGGCATCGCGTCCTTGACTAAAGACATGCCTAGAACCGAGAACATCTTCAAAAAATGGCTCCGTGTGCGCAGAATTGCGAAACGTCAAAGAGGTTATCTAGAACCCACTGGACGAGTTGATCTCGCTTCATGATAATCGCTTCCTTCCCTACTACGCTCTGCATGCTGTTGCGTATGAGGGCTATGTTCTCGGGCTTGAGCATGTTGATAACCTCAATGTGATACGAGATACTGAATGTAAACACGGCGGGAATTTCTTCTTGGCCATGATCATGGTCGTGTTCGCGTGTCTAATAAAGTATTCGGATGTGTACTTATAACCCAGACTGATAATCTGTTGGTGGTGGGATGTGGCAGAGATTGTGGACGAGCTTTTTGGGCGTGGCGGGAATGAGAGGCGAGTGTGGAGGAGCGTGGAGGAGCTTGGAGGAGCTTGGAGGAGCGCGGATGAGATTAGAGCGGGCTTAAGATACTTAGAGCGACGTTGGAGGACGTAGAGGGCTTTGTTGCAAATAGATTGTGGCGGAGGTTGGGTGAATTATCTTCCTCGCTCTAGTAGCTCCGTTGTTCGCACGACTACTTCGCCGTAGTTCTTAGCTTGTCTTTCGCGCAAGTTGTGCGTGGCATGGAGAATCATATAAGTCGTGATCAAGGTGCTTGGAAGTGATATGTGTTTAGTAGGCGTGCATAGGAATTGCGTATGCTCGAGCGTCGAGCTTGGGTTTGATGCCTAGCTATCATTATCGCTAAATATGTTCTCGACATAGTCTGTCTCAAATGCCAATCAAAGCCGAAAGAAAGGTCGAGACGGAAGATTCGTGTAACTTTTCAGGACAGCCTCGTAAGGTATTCTGCAGATCCTTCTATTCTTTACCGTCTTACCGTCTTGGACTTCCGTGAGATATGTCCAGAGGCTCAGCAATCTAAGCTCACTAGTGGCCACGAATATCTGCCGCAAGCACGTAGCGGCCAACTATAGAGAAGTACGAGAGTGCACAACTAGGATCGGACACTAGCACTCAGGCAATGGTTGATGGCGAAGTAGTAGTCGTGCTTGGATGTCGTGCTTGGGAGTTGTGCTTGATCGTTGTGCCTAGCGTTCATGCTTGGTGGTAGTAGTCGTGGTCAGCAGCCTTGCGTACTAAAAATTGTGGGAGTAGTGCTTTTAGACTGGTGCCGCGGAGTCGTTCACAGAGAGTGAGGTTGTACTATAGAGAGAGGGTGTTGCCGCAGAGGGAGAAGTGTCGGCGCAGAGAGAGAAGTGTCGGCGGGGAGAGAGGTTGCCGGCGCATAGAGTTGATGTTGGCGCGGAAAGTGTGCGTTGGAGCAGAGAGAGATAGTTGCCGCAGACAGATAGGTCTCGGCGTGGAAAAAGAGGGGTTAGTCCTTGATGGCTTGATGGCTTCAAAGTCTCGAGAGTCGTGGAAGTCGTGGGAGTCCTGGGAATCGTAGGAGTCGTGGGAGCTGTGCCGGGTGTCGTGCCCGGAAGTCGTCTTCATTCTTCGATGCTTCGAAGGACAGTCTTCTTCCCAGGAGCCTTCGGCTGCGGCGGTTGCGTGGGAGGGGAGGGAGTTGTGAGAGTGCTGATAAGTTTGTCTGACATCTGGAACTATGCTACTAAGTCTTCCCACTCTCTTGGATATTCTAGCTCTATTCGACGGTCGACCCGCTGCCTGAGATTAGCGGCGAGTATGTCTTTCAGCCTGGGATCGGTGTGGAAGTTTGCCGTAGGATGGTTACCGGGGATGAAGTTCCAGGCCTGCTGGGCTGTGTTGCCTGTGGAAGAGGGCAGGATGATGGTTGGTAGCTTCGGGAATCTTTATTTTTGATTAGTCCATTAAGCATTGATCCATAAGACCTCTGCGATCAGGCGCTTTCCACTTTGATCATTTTCCGCGCACCAACTATACCCAGGCACTAGAACTCATCAGATTCGTCAAATAGCAAACATCACTCAACGAACCTCCTACCAATTGTATATGCCATCCAGGAAAGTGCGAAGTGGAACAGGTGTCCTTGTGGCATGTAGCTCTGAACCTTGCCTGCTAGACGTCTCTTCCCTATTATCGCTGTGTGGGCTGAACAATCTAGCTTGGAGTGATTAATTGTCATGCTGCAGTTGCTATAGTGTAAAGGTATATCTGCTCGCAATGATCCACCCACTTGAATGCTTAAGTGTGTAGATATAGTGATGAAGTAAAGCATAATGCGATGTTGTATAATCCTATTCGAAGATGCGAAATGCCTTCGCACAAAATGTCCCTGAGGATGGTAACCTGTCTTTGAAACTGTCTCGCATACTCTTGAGCATAGCCATGAGGATTAAGTGACCCTTGTTCCCGTCTCGATCCGATTGAGCCGCCGGAGAGAGTCTTGAGCTAGCCGTCCCTCCGTGATATCGTGAAATAACGTGAGCTCGCGCACTTGTGCGCGTAAATGTTGTTGGGACTCGATGGGAGCATACCCCAACACTTTGAGGTGTCACAGCATCGACAAGGGGCATCCACTCCATGAGACTTTCATGACGCAGTCCTCCTCCTTCACAATTTCGACAAAGCGTAGAGTTGAGCTTCATGGATGCAAGTCCGAGTGCAAGTTAAAGAAGTGAATTCTGGGGACTTCTTTGACAACGATAAGAATTGGCGACTATATTGTAGCAGTTCCAGAAGCTTCCACCTCCATCCCGTCCAATGCCACCCTCACCGTTTTCTCATACAACGCACGACTATAAAGCGGCGACACAGAATTGCCAATGCCTGTCACCAAGGCCCCTTTGTTCTTCAGTCCCTCAGGCCCAAGATCAAAATCCACAGGGAAGCCTTGCAGCACCGCCAGCTCTCGGATTGTGAACTCTCGCTCGCCAGAAGGATGGTAACTACCAATGGGCTTTCCTTTACCGCCTGTGCCGGAGCCTTTGGTGGTGATGCAAGGTGCTTGCACATCCCAAGGCTCGTAAGGGACCAGGTCTCGGCTAACTGCTGTGGATTCGTCGTGGTGTGTTGCATCTGAATGGAGGAGCAGCTCGGTGAGAGCGTCGCCGACAGTGGCGAAAGGTTGTAGTCCACTACCCTCGAAGCCGTGTGTGCGCTCTGGGAACGGTGGGAGCGGAACGCCTGGACAAGCTACGACCAGGCTGAATCGCTTGCGGCGCGTGCTGGCACCGTGATAGCGGACGTTGTCGACTTTCCACGCGACGGAGTAGCCGTAGGACGTGATGTCAGTGATAATGGAGGCCAGCCGTTCTGCGTGATTTCCCAGATTATCCGTCTCTTCCATGGTGAGGATGAAGGGTCGAATACGCTCCAGTAGCGTTTTAACGGTGGTCATGGTGGCTTCATTGGCCTCGTCGTTCTAACCTAGGCCTGTTTTATACCAGGCAATAGTCTTGCAGACAGGAGAGATATGAAGAGCGTGGACGCGGTACTTGTCCAAGATTATGCCGTTAGGTGTGATGCCCAAGCGCTTGGTGAGGAACTCGAAAACTTCCTCGGTGTACACTCTAGTGCGCTGGTTGTTAAGGTAGTACACTTTTATGGCATTTGGCTCCATGTCGAATGCCCACTTTGGGTGAAAACCAGCTTGAGTAGCACCGGTCGATACGCCCCCAAAGCCAGCGAAGCAGTCTCCCATCGTATACTTACCATCGATCTTACGAATTGGGCCACCAGTGTGCTGGATCGCAAGCATAGGATCGGATACGCTATACCGTAGCATCGCCTCAGCCTGTCGGAAGCGGCCTAGCAGCTGGTACCGTGGCTTCTTGGAATTCTTGTTCGTGAAGTATCTTACGGATAACCAGCGACAAACGAGCTCGTAAGTTTCCAAGACGGCTTTCTCCACTCTGGCATTCGAAGAGTCCCAGCCGCGAGCTGGGCGGAAACTGTAAGCCGGGAAAGACTGGTTTATGACTCGGACTTCGCGTTTCGTGACAACGTCGCGGACTGTGATCGTGGCCAAGTTTTGCTCGTATAGTGAGCGAGTATTGTCTTCGCGAACGTCTATCTTGAGAAAGAGCTCATTGACTTCCGGAGGAAAGAGACCCTCGGAGTCATGCGTCCGCTTTAGTCTTAGCCCACGAAGCTGGACTTCGCCTATGGTTGTATCTTTCAGAATGTAATAAATACACAGGAAGTCACCTGTGCGGTCGAATTGCGAAGTTGGATGGGTATGCTTCAGCTCTGCAAAGTCACCAACACGGAGACGCATGTTTCCAAGTCCAAATTCGTTGAGCTCGATTAGTGGCAGTAGCGGGGGCTGGTGGCGAGCAGAGGGTGATAGAAGATCGTGAATCTAGGCTTGATCAGGATTATGTCGGGATTCTATTGTGGCTGCTTATAGCGAATCTATTAAAATGAGTTAGCTTAAGATTCAGCTAGTGTAGTTTTCTATCCATACTCGGAGTTGGCTCAACGTTGTCGTCCCTCTCGTCGATTAGCTCAATGACTTCAGCCGCATCGACACTCGAGCCATCGTCAACATCTGTACCATACTCGTCAAGATCGATTGTAGTGGAAGAGCTCATGATCACCTCGATACTTCTCAACGAGACTCAGTCCCGACTATAGGTCTTGACCGTGTCCCTTCGTGCGCAAAGATAAAGCAAGGTACAAGAAGTATTATTTATATCAAGTATGCAGAAGCAAAGCAAGAAAAGTACGGCGCTAGTTTTAAGTAGTAGAAGCAAGCTCTCAAAGTGAAGTGAAGAGCAAAAAGTAGATATAAGTGAAGTATCATATTCTCAGAGAGAGCGGTTTCAAACTTGAGGTCATGACGTCGAATGATAGATCTAGGAGAAGCCTTACATTGCCAAAAGTCGTAGCTGCAGGTTGAATGGTGGTTAGAGACTCGTAAGGAAGCTTAGAGGAAACGCAGCGTGTGAACTAAATATGCTAGTCGTCGTAGGATGGAAGAAAACTCTTAAGTAGAGCAATTAGTATTGACCTCGCCCGAGAATAGTCGAGCTCTATCATACCTTGCATCTTGAGCAAAGTGCAACATATATTATTATCACTGCTGTTCTATTGTTGGCTAAACACAGAGGTCTGTCCTTTGTGCAGCGTCATATCTTAGTATATAGTAAGTCAGTAGGTGCTGCAGCACAATAGACGGGACTAGCATACATCGGCCAGGCCTCGTTTTATGCTTCGCAAAGACGCAAAGAGCCTCCTCGATGCCACGCTTCATCTTTATAGGCGTCGCCTTGCTAACGACGCTAGCTCTCCTCACACCTTTTGCATCTAGAGATCCTCATCGCCCGCTTTGTCTGTTTATACCACCATGTGTACCTCGACATGCACCCATTCTGAAAGATGAGTCGTCCAGCACATCTTTCACGTCTACGTCTGTATCTCCTACCTTGTTCTGCTTCGTCTCAGAATCTTGACCGGCGCCAGGTCTAAATGTTGCGTCGTGGCTGATGTAAGCCGAACCCTTCTCCTCCTCCTCCCAAAGTATTCCAATATGCCCCATCACCAACGACACATCCGTCGCCATCCAATCGCGGCCTCTCCAAGGTGAAACTCGAAGCCTCTACCATCTTCTCACACCGCCTGCTCTCCTCCCACCATCTCCCAACCTATCCTCTTGACATAAGAGTGCATGAGCGTCCAGCCCCTCGGCAACAGGACTATCGCCCTTTGAGGAGCCCATCATGAGTAAGGGATCATCGACCCGATAGCGCCAGCAGCACGCGCTTAATCCTGCCGTTGCCACTAGAGCGATCTCTCAACCACAATCGCAGTGTCCAAGCGCGTTGCAAGCTCACAACATAGAGTGCAACGAACAGCAGCCGCGCGGCGAAGAGGAGGAGAAGGTCGGTGGGACGGTGACATGGGAGGTCGATCGTGTCATAACTTCTAGCGCACTAGTGAGGCTTGCAAGGGGCAAGATGGTGGGAGGAGACGGTGGTGGAGTTGACGTAGAATGTACGAAACGCCGGCGTGGAGGTGGGAGTCGGGTGTGCTTGCTGCAGGGAGGAGGTGAATTCTGGGAGGAGGCAGGAGGGGCGGAGAAGGAGGAGGAGGGAGTGTCGCTGCGGGAGGGTGCTTATGATGTGTGTGGTGTAAGGTGCATCAAGACTTCGTCTGGTGGTGCTGACATGGATGTCGATGATGCGATAGTGGCGAACAAGCTTTTGTGGACATTTCGGACCGATAGTCATCTGAAACAAGCAGCCTCTTGTTCACGACATGAAGATCAAGGAGCACAATGATGTATCAGTGAATGTATATTTCGATACACATCTATCAAAGACGCCGCATGAGTTCGTGTGTATGCCCAACCTCACGCTAATGCCCAACTCGAAATCATCCTCATATCATATCAAAGCGCAACCCTCGCTTCCCGGACCTGCTTCATTCACCTGCGAGAAATCAAGCATTAATGAAGCACCAGACCATACACTAACATCAATCTCAGGAATCCCGAGTCAATCGCCGAGGATCACCAACATCAAGCTCGACATCAATGTATTCGAATCCGCCCCATCGACCCGACCGTAATCTCCAAGATCCTCAGAATCATCATTGCATCCTTGCGAGCCTGTCCACCCGACTGCACTACCATCCCATCGCCGATGTCAATGTTGCTCATGTGGGAAGAGAGCGGGTCATTGTCATCTCTTCTCGCTTGGTCTTGTTGAGATAGAAGATCTGTGATGACGTGCTCTAGCTGCGAAGTTTGTCGTTCTAGTTTAGACGATGGCTTTGAAGACTGTGGCTCGTTGTTGATGAAGTTGGTATACGTTATGCGAAGGTATGCCACATACTCCGGGAAAGATAGCCAAGCCAGCGTTCTTTGCTTGCCACTGAAGCCTACGAGGAGGTAGTCGTAGATTGGTTGCTGTGATGGTGCAGAGGATCCCTTGTTGGAGATTGTCGTCTGCCACGCCCTCCTTGGAAGTCTGACACCCAGAATAATAGTGCTGCGTCGTAGAGGCGGATATTTTTGATGGATCAAAGTAGAGTGATAGTCGAGATCATACATTGTCGAGTCGAGGCGGGCGATGAGGCTTCTAGCTGCTTCGGGAGTGCTCACCTCAGCAATGTTTGCGGCGAATATTGCGCAAGCGACGAGGTGGTGGTCATGTGTTGCTTTGGTGCAAGTGATGAAGATTGGGCCGCACTCGGAGGGCATTTGTTTGTAGCCAATGAGGTATCCGAGTCCCTCGAAGTCGATGCCTAAGAGGCCCATGGTTGGATAGAAAGACGTTTCTTCTACTACGGCGAGTTGCATGCGCAGCTCTTTGTTCTCTTGTAACAAGTCCTGCTTTGCTCGTTTCTCTTCGTTGTACATTTCCTGGAACAACTTCCCACTCTTGTGTGCTAGCTCAATTCCAGTCACCATCTCGTGGTATGAAGGACCACTCGGTTGTGATGGTGAACTTGCAACAGATAGCGCGATAGTTGAGGTAAATCTGTGAGGAGAAGGAGGATCGATTGTCGTAGGTGATGGCTCGGCATTGACCTGAGGAGAAAGGGCATCTATTGTCGTAGGTGATGGCTCGATGTTGACCTGAGGAGAAAGACCATCGAGTATCGTAGGTGATGGCTCGGTGTCGACCTGAGGAGAAGGAGCATCGATTGTCGTAGGCCTTGCCTTGGTGTTGATCTGAGGAGAGAGACCATCGAGTTTCACAAGTGCAGCCTCGGGGTTGACCTACTACAACGTCAGACGAATAGAAAACAGCTTCATATCGTATTGTCGCATACCCGTACTTCAAACTCACGTCTAAGGCGCCTTCTGTACTCCTCGATCGTACGAATGAGAACTTTCTTGGGGCCAATGCCCGAGACCCCGTACAAGAGGCAGATTGCTCTCAAGATTGGAACATTGGCAGACTGCAGTACTTTTGTAGGGATCGTTGCTGGGTTGCACGCGTTCTCTTCGAAGATGAGACTAATCATAGTGTCAAGGTCTGTCATGTCACTTGATACTCCTGGCAGAAAGCCTTTGACTTTCCACAAGCTGCGCACATCATTCACTTCGCACGCGCAAACCTTGAGAGCATTTTCATACTCGCGCCTAGTGAATATGCGGTCCATTACGGCTGAGTGTTGTGGGGATTGTAGTGGAAGTGGTGAGCGCTGCTGATCCGCCATTCTGACGATAGTGCGGAAGTATGGATGTAGAGTCGGCGTGGGCTGGAAACAGCGCGAAGAACGTAGGGTCAGCCAAGTTGAGCAAAGCAAAGTGTTCTTTTACAGAAGGTAGGCAAGTAAAGAAATTAAAACAGAAGCAAACAGAAGCAGCAGGATGGGAAGGGAGCGAGATGCATGGCATGGATCCGATGTGGCCCAGTGGTTGCGACGGCAAGGTGAGGCGGCGAGGATTGTCAAGGCTCACCGCAGAAAGTGTGTTTCGAAGATGGTAGCACTCGATGTCATAGCTGCACATTCCCGTGATGAAGTGATGAGATCATTCGCTCCAATGTGCCTTGGCCTACAGCCGGCCACCAAGCGTGGAATGAGGTGAAGGAGCTGACAATGATGATGGAGCCAGGACTTATACGTGACAGAAGGCAGTGTAGCAATAGAGTCGAACATGCCTCAAGGTTGGTGTGTCTTCACAAAGTCGGGTTTCTTGCAAGAGTTGATCATATTTCCGATGGATTGCAGGCTTTTGACGGTCAGCTAGTAGGACTTTGCCGATGTATCTCCCACACAGCGGGGATTGGCTCGCACTGGCATGGATGTCGGGCAACTTCCCGTCGGATAGCCTAGCCAAAGATTTAGCCCAACGAACGGAAAGCATCGCCCGCGTGGAGGATCGCGCTCGGATCATCGTGCCTCTATCTGGCTCATGCACAAACTACAAGCAAGCCGACAACAATGCGGACCTGCGGGGATTGTATCCTAGTGTCGACGAAAAGAGCCTGCCCAAGTCGTCTATATGTGTGGTGATTTGCCCCGTGTCGAGCTGAGCATTGCTCCCCAAAGTCGAAACAACAACCGTCGTCCTTTTCCTCTGCCCGCTTTGTTTGGTCGTGCATGCATGCGGCATGCGATGCTGCACACACTCGGGTTTCAGGCCGTTTGCGTGGAATGATTGGAGCTGCAACTCCAGCCATTTCATGCACACTCGCCTAAAGCTTCAGGGACTTGTCGAGGCGAGTTGCAGCTCGCTGAGGCATTTCTCGATGGCTTTTTGCCGCAGGCAGGATCGCAGCATCGGCGGTTGACCTTGTGCATTGTCAGAGAACATGTCCATGTCAAAGCAGTGAGTTGTTCAAGCAAAGAAAAAGATGAGATTTCCGACGGCTAATTTTGTCTTCCTCAAGTCTTAGGTTCGGACATCACTCAAAACGACCGAAAAGAAAAGGGGGCCTCAAAACTCGCCCATTCATCAACAACAACCTCCTTCGGAACAACCTCCAGCAATCTCCTCCCTTGAAGAACATCATCACGCCAAAGCCCCATCACAATGGCGCTCATTTTCTACCATTCGCCGCAATCTTTAATCAGCAGCACACCACCACGTAGATTCAAAAGAAACAACAACACCAACAGCAACTCGGCACATTCATATTCTTATCTATTCTCATCCAAGGCAAGTCGATCTAAATTCAACATCCGTTACCTACACGTTTCTAACATTTCTTGCAGACATGAACAAGTACACTTTGCACTAAATTCACTCCATTGTCATTCACCGACGCCATGCCACAATCGATCAGGCCAACACTGGATTGAACTTTCAATACCTCGATCAGCACCGCAAAAGAACATCCTCCGCATTCCAGAGCGACGCGGCTACAACACTTGCCACATACAACCTACCTCATTCCTCAATACCGCAGACACTCAATCACCTTGACATCAATCATCTACTCAGCTTGTCGACAGCCTTCAAAGCCTGGTCGAACCTCGATCTGCCTGTCTCTGGCACACCTCTCGACCTTGAAGCCGCAATCCATCCACTACAACCTTGTATTCTTTCGCGATCCTCCAACACTAGTCATTACATCTTGTTAGCAACTTTCAACATGCGCGATCCTCTAGCACCAGGTCATCA
>Ga0160427_10000420_pt1 | contig 25808 bp, 33 predicted proteins | sample SolpanmetagenomL_FD_108194 | JGI IMG/M metagenome (GOLD analysis project Ga0160427, IMG submission 108194) | Solar panel surface microbial communities from Lawrence Berkeley National Laboratory, California, USA - L | ecosystem: Engineered > Built environment > Solar panel > Unclassified ...
TAGTTTGAGGAGGAACTGTTGCTTACCTTTCAGTGGACGTCTGTGGCGACTTTGCTAACATATACCACATACGAGCTGTATGTCACCTTTTTCCAGGCCAGCAGTTTATGGTGTGCATGTGCACCAGAAACTGAGCCTTCGACAGCTCATCCTTGTGTAACAAACATCATGGCACCGTCTCCCACTCGCTGCACAATGGAGTGTAGTTATTGTAGCAGATACATGCTTTTGACAGGATGAAGTCAAAAAGAAAAATTGAAGTGCATTGGTCCTTGCGTGATCCGAGTTCTGATCGCCACGGAGTAAAGTCCTAGAGCATTTTCATCAACAACCCTGCTCAAAAGTGACTATACAGTGCCCAGGTGATCAACCATCATGGCGAAAGACGACTACTCCTCCACTGGCGGCGGTTTAAAGCTCAAGGGAGCTAAGCCCACAGGTGTAGAAAAGAAACGCAAGAAGAAGATCACGTCCGCGACATCGAAAGCAGAAAATACATCCTCCCAAAAACAAGAAGATACTACCACATCAGCCACCTTGGACGATCGCGAGGATACTGGCAAGGGCACCTTGCAGAAAGCAGAAGATGCAGAGAGTGCAGCCCGTCGCGAGCTAGACATGATGCACAAGACTGAAGCCGAACGTCGACATGAGGAGATGCGCCGGAAGCGCCTGAACGATAGATTGGCTCGAGAAGGTTCAAAGACACATAAGGAGAGAGTGGAAGAGCTAAACAAGTATCTCAGTGGCTTGAGCGAGCACCATGACATGTATGTCCTCGCCATAGGAAGTGTTGTGTAAACAAAGATGTGCTAACAATTGCTTGTAGGCCACGAATTGGACCTGGCTAAACTCTGCTGTGATCAATATCGAGCAATGAAAGAGACAAACCACAAGGATACCTTCGAGATACTGTCGCAGCTTACTGGCGATTCATAGGACTTGGCGACTGCAAGGGCCGGTCAACATCCTGCAACGAAGGACTGTCCCATGAAAGATACTTTACAGCCTGCAAGAGATATCTGGACCTACTGAACAACGAGATTCTACCCATTCCTACACGAGGATCGTGGTTACAGCGCCTTGAGTGCTTTTCTAGACAAAGCTGAACACAAGTTATATATACTCTCTTGTCTTCTAGGGTACAGAGAGATGAAAAGCAAGATCAGTGTTCAACTCATCTCGCGAATGAGTCGAGGTGAACCCTGCTTGCATATTGCATGACGGCATAGGGAATAGCCGACAAGATGACTTCGGCATACGACAGGTGAACCTCGGCATAGTTGGAACAAGTCCACTTCTCAAGGCTGCGGAGTGCGTGTTCGAGTCACTTTGATGATTACCATCAAGGAGCGTGATAGTAGCAACATACTCACATGTCGGAGGTATAATTATTGAATACAATCCTCGCTAAACACGCGAGCAGACGTCATTGAGTTTCTTTCAAAAGTCTATTGCCTACCTTATATGAGCCTCCCGTCGACAAGCAACTTGGCACGTATGGTTTGTGATTGCTGATTTCATGCGGCGAAACCATGAACTTGCAGTTGAAGCGAAGAAAGTTGAGTTTGAGCATGACTCGAACATAAACGACCTCCAATCTTGATCACTTGACATCGGAATGGTATTGACTTTCCACAAGCTGATATACCTTATACATTTGTGAGTGAGCCGGAATGCGGTATATGCTCTCGAGCTACTGGCATCTCGTACGTACCTTTTACAGTCTCTATAGCTGAGAAATACCGTGCCCGGCTATAATTGTCCGGCTGGTGGTTGCGATGTTTTTTGCTGGATGTGGCTGACAGCAAAAACGCTGGCGGCAGGGCCGTGCTTTAGGGGTGACGCAGACTGCAGAAACCATATTCCTCTTGTGGTTTGGCGCCGCCAGGGCAAGGTGTGCTCGATATACTCGATTATGGTCGATGTCTTACTATCAATCTGCTCGATATCTGGCCTGTGCACCTCTACGAACCATCACCACAGCCGACGTTCCGCCTACAGATGCATGATGCATATAACAGTACCTGCACATTTGTACGGCAGCAGGTTGTTATTGTGGTCGGTTAGTGCTGTGTTCACCATCCCCATACTCTGTGGTCAAAGTCTAATGTAATCTATAACTGTGGATGCTGCAAACCCAATTATTGATTAACATTTGACTTCCGATTATGCGATCTCTCATCATGTGCGCCACAACATACGAAATAAGCAGGGACATTTGAGAGGTGTAACACCAATATCAACATTGATGTCGATGTTGTCACTTTAAGCTATGATACAGGTCGACAGTAAAACGAGGTCGCACGTTATTACGCCCACGCGACTGCAGATCGTCAGATCAATGCTGACTGTCCATTTTAAGTGAAGAACAACAGATAAGCTGATACTAGAGATGCTGAAGCTATGTGGCAGTGCAGTGTGTTGCGGTTGAAGAGCGGGCAAGCTGTAGCGACGTTCCAAGCATAGGCAACATCTTGGTGGTTCTTTCCTCGTTTGTGATATACGCCGAAGACTGCACGTTTATCTGCTTCAAACTATTCCGTCTCGGGCTTCCCCGAGAAACGTCTAAAATGATTTCAGCTATGTACAACCTGCACGCAAGCGATACAGACCCATGATCTCCTTCCCAATTGGTTGATTGTGATCCCCAAGATATTAGCCTCCTCATTGACGCGTTGGCGCCGGACGTTGCTCTCACGATCTGGTTATGACGACGGAGCTCTGAACACATCTGCACGAACACAAAAAGTCCCCTACCATTTCCACCGCCGGTAACGTACTTCTTCGTTTTGCTTGTAGGGCTACTAAACCATTGCCTTTTACGGGCACCGCAATGCTCAGTACGCCTTACAGACTTGCCATTTTGTCCACCTGCTGCTATGCCAGAACTCATGTTCCCCACCTGATGGCTGATATTCCGCCAAGTTGAGGCTATGGATCGTGAGTTTCCTGGTGTTCATGGCTAAGTCCGATCTCGCATCTCAGCTGTCTTCTGTCTGCTGGCGCTTTTCGAAATGACCTTCAGTTCACACAATCTATCATTGTACCGTATCTCATTCGCTCGTTTAGTCTGCTTCGGCTGACTCTCATCGACGCCTCCAATACCGCTTCAAGCGGCTGCTGCTTGTTTCGAAAGAACGTTTCTGCCTTATGGCCATCGTGATATTACGCCGTGTCATTTGCTTTTCATATTAACCTCCCATGGACATTCTTCAGCCTCGACAGCTGGTCGGCTGCTTGGACTTGCTGGCTGAGACTGAAAGAGCTTTGACTATATATCTGAGGCGCTCCATCAAGAGGGGCTAGATTTTCGTGAATAAAAGATCTACATTCACCACGTTTTGAAGTAAACAACTATTACTCTTGGAAGGTAAGAAAGGTATCACATCTCACCCGTCTTAACGCAGCCTCACCTGCATCTAGACCTGTTACAACTCGGGGCACGGATTCATCCACGAGTCTTCTGGACCTGGACTTGGACTTGTCTGGCCTTCCAATGTGCCTACAAGTCATTGAGAGATACGCAGTATGCAGATGCGAATACTATCGTCATGCGGTCGACCCATGTCGTCAATATGGCCGGCACAGTGCTTCAGAGCGAACCATACTGGTTGGGTACACATGCCCGGTGCACTCTCCCAAACGAAGATCATCAGCACCACCAGTGACTCCTCCATTACCCCATCATACTGTTCGAGATACTGCTACACAAAGCGCGGAAGAAAAGAAGTGATCAAAACCTGCCAACAATAACAATGATATCCCTCGACTTGGTCTGCAAGATTCTGCCTGAGATGAACATCTTGGACGACCATCTGGCTAGCGAGGATGACATAAATCCTTCTTTCTTTTGCGTTCGTCACGCGCAGGAATTTCTACATCGACATCGACATCGACATGGACACAACATCAAACAACCTCTCGACATCCACGAAGACAGCACAATAGTATCAAAACACATTCGTCACATAACGAGAGAACGATCAACCACATACCCCACGAGAACATATTCAACTACATAATTACTAAAACGCCACGACTCCCAACGAATCACGCTTTTCAAAAAAAACAAACCAATTCTTCGGCATTTGATTTGGTTGCTATTAGGAGCATACAAAAATTGCATTTAATGCTTTGCACTGGCATGATGATTTACGCATTTCTACGTTTGGGGAGTCTTGGGTTCATTCAGCATTGCATGCGTCAATATTGATAAGCGCTGCATTTCGCGAGACGGGATTTTGAGGGTCTGGTGTGCAAGATGGCATTTGTGCGTGGGGAAACGCATGCACGTCGACGATAGGGTCAGGATCCGAGCACTCCGAGAACCGAGCTGAAGGTGTTTGTGGCAGGGCAGCCTACTGTCCTCGGAGTAAGAACAATGGACTGCGATCCGGAGTGGAAGAATTTTGGATCAGGGAGCCTCAGCCACTTGTTCACAGCCATTGTCCACAACCTGCACGATAGCTTTGATTGCGTCAGGAGGATTGGTCGCTGTAGAGCCGTGTTTACATACCAATGAATGGACGAGGTTGCGTGGTCTATCTAGGAATAGATGAAATTGTACGTGAATGGATTTTTTCGAGAGGAGCAGCATTGTGAAACACTTGTGAACTCGTGATTGTGATTTTGATTTTCTGGTACTAAGTATACATAGATACACAGTCCTTGGCGGTTTCTTTCGAAGGGGGAAGGTGTTGTGACGGCGTGCTTTGGCGTCGAAAACCGCTGGGAAGAAAAGTATAACTAGATACGCTACATATTTGGTAGCAGATTGGTTCAACTGAGGATCAAGCCACAGAAGTACGTTGTAGAAGTACTTAGCCCAAGTACGAGATTGATCTTCTTTTCATGATTGTTTCTTCCTTCCTTGGGACAGACAACATATTTATTTGTAGATTCTGCGTATTGACTTTGTTTTGAAACATCTGAAACACAACGATCACGATCTACTTGCAATACGCGAAGACCTCTTTCGTCATCAGCGACATCAGCGACATCATCACATTGTTACATATGTGTTTCCTGATAGCTCAACAACTACTGCGCTCACATCAGTACTGCAAACTCCTTGACCTCATATTTGGCACGAGTGGCAGAGCTGATATTATTGGCGTGCGGCTATCAATTCACTCCATGCCTACTTCTTCACAAGAAACCATGACCCTATCCTAGAGATGCTCGACGTCTCGCTGCATTCGCCACCTTGGTTCACCATGATAAAAGCATGGCAGTACCATTAGTCATAATCTCGTTATTCATACAATCATCAATACGCACACTTCCTCACCAGCTGGTTCAAGATCATTTTGCCGCAAGCCTGAAGCCCACATCACAACCTCGCCGCCACTAAACTCATATATACATTCCAAACCAACCCACACCCACTCAAAAACACAATCCTTCTCTCCACAGGCACATACGTTGTCGACACGAAGTTGGCAACCGGCCATACCTTATAACTATTCCATATAATGCCCAACGTCTCCACCCTCACATCCATCACAATGCGTGACAGCGTCTTCCCCTTCATGAGCCCCATCAAGATCAGAAACGCAAGTGTATTGAACAATGCGCCGAGCACGATACAGTCGGTGAACCACTTCTTCGCTATGTTGTCCCACCGCCGCACTTTTGGCACGTCGTGGAGACTGCCCTGTCCTGCTTCTAGCAGTCTTTCGTCGCGGCCTCGTCGTTGTTCGAAAGAGACTAGTTCGGTCGTGCCTTTCAAGTCTGCTCTGCTTGCGCCGGCTGGAGTCCATCCTGGAAATGTCCGCTCGAGCCATGCTTGCCATAGATAGTTTAATGGCGCACATATGACTACCATGATTACGTATTGGATGAAGAGCGTGCGATCGAAGGTGAAGGGCGTGGGCTTTAAGGTGGAGTTCTGCTTGTAGTGCCGGATGTGTTGGGCGATTATATTGGAGCATGAGTCGATGATGAGGGCGAGGAAGGAGGAGGTTAGGATGGGTGGGAGACGGGAGAGGCGAGTTGTGAGGGATGGCATGGTGAGACAATGAAGGTTGTGGTTCAACACCTGGTAGTATAGATGAGATGTCGAAGAATAGTCGTTGCCGGGCCTGGCTCCGGTGCCAAGCTCTACTCCGTGGTTTGGTGATAGACTGACGGCAACCACCGCGAGGTCTATTATCTTGCACACTTCTGCTGCTTTTCTTTTCGTAACACTGCCAGTCGTTGTCTGTGTGATCAAGTTCCAACCCCAACGTACAGAATCATTATGACCTCCATATCAGTGCTACCAGTAGAGATTCTCCTACATATCCTCAATTACCTCGGCGGTAACAACGTGCCTATTTCTCAGGCACTATCAGGTGAAGTACCATCTGAACAGCTGTTTCCTGCTCGTTACTCCAACGAGCATGCTCTCAAGGCCTTTTCTCGTGTTTGCCGCAGTTGGAGGCGAATTGTATTTCCTATGCTGTTCAAATATGTCAAAGTCAACATTGACGATGTAATATGGTGTGATGAGGACATGTTGGAAAACGATGGCCATTACAGCGAGCGCAACCACCGCTATCAAAAGGATGATTTGCGTATGATTGAACTGGTCGAGGCAACCCAATTCTGGGATGGGGGACTGTTCGCTTGGGCCCGAGACAAAGGCCTTGCCAATATCACATCTCGAATATTGCTGTACGCTGAACCTCGCTATATCCACGACCATCGAGAATACGCCAGATGGCGTCCGGAAGAAACAGCAGACGTTCTGTCCTTCACCGCCAGGACTGCGAGCATGCGCACCAAAAGATATACCTGGTTGTTACAGCGGCTGTTCTGCCTGTTCGATCCTGCCAGCATTCTTCTTGCAGCATGCCCTTACAGACTTGCTACAATTATGAACCAGCCCATCTACATGAAGGATGCTTGGGCTTTCAACATGAAATACCAGACTGTTGAGCTGAAGATGAGCAAAGCCAGTTTTGACCAACGATACCAGTACGCGCTGTGTCCTGCACAGAGGATTGAAGAAAGCGATTTGATGGAGATGCAAGCATGGGATGAGATTGAGTATCATGGTGGGAGCTGTCTAAATGTCTACGGTACTTGTATGTTGATCCTGTCTTGTGTGCTCGAAGCTGATAATCACATATGAAGTGCGCAGCGGTGATCGTCATAGAGGTCCGTCACCGAATTCTACATATCAATGTAGAGATTAACAAATATTAGAAAAAAAGAAAAAAAGAAACTAACATCACTGCTCCTCCAGACCACTACTTCGAGAAACGACCTCCCTGCATTCTTGCTGCAAACGCGATGCTACTCTACCCTGACTTAGGAGCTCGACTAACCATATTCACCTACCGCTGTCTATTTCCGCACTATGTCCACTTCTCCAAGATAATCAATCGCATCCGTATCATATCCAACACCCTCCAAACGCTCTGCCTTCAGCTCACCCCATCACCAGAATCAACAGTTCTAGACGATACAGCAGTCATCAGCCGAGGACACTTCAGGCTGCGAGACTGTTGGATGGAGGTTGAAAGGTGCTATAGTCAAGTTGTGCAAGATATACTGACACTTGCAGTGCCAGAGGGAGGGACTCACAGGCCGATGCGACATCTGACGACCTTTGTGAGTTATGACTGTACGACACCGATGATGAAGGAGGAACTGGAGAGTTTGTTTGCGCAGAATGCTTGGGCTTGGCAAAAGAAGGATATTATCACTTGGACGCTTTCAGATGATGCTGCGGCTCCTGTGATCGACGAACGAGAACCGCGATTGGACGAAGCACAACATACGCCGGGCGAATCGAACGAGTTAAGCGATCGTGAACGTGCTGCTCTTCGGTCGGCCTCGCCATTGGTTTAATCGAGCTGAATACAACCTCCTAAATGACCTTTGTTGGTCTACCGGAACCTGAACTCACAATCCAGCACACTTCCTATGCACCATGCGCCCTCTCCTCACCATCAACACCCTGCCCGCTCCCAACTTTCTTCCTAATATCCCACGGCTTCTTCGGAACAACCTGCCACATCGTCGTCAGCTCATCACACTACACTCATTCCAACCAACAACGCTACCTCTACTCACCTCACCCTCAACAAACCCTATCCACCAAACAACCCAAGCACAAAGATACCCAACCGCGGCACCATACGTCTGATACCCCAACACACTCGTCCACATAGCCAAGGGAAGTGTCACCACCAACCTCGTCTCGATCCGCGCATGCCACGTCTTCAGAACGTTGTTGGTGAAGATGAGGGGGACAGGGTATTCGAAGGAGAGAAGCAGGAGTGAAATGACAGTGTTGGTGATTTGGAGGTAGGGGAATGGTTTTACCAAGGGATTGAGTGTTGTGGTAAGGAAGTCGAAGAGGAGTTTGGGCCAGCAGAAGGAGAGGATGGAGGTGTAGAGGTGGACTAGTGGGGGAGGGGTGCGTTAGTTGATGCAGTTGAACTGGAACGTGGAAATAATTGCGGAGGTTCTTATTACAGGATGCGGCTGTTAGTGTGAACAGCCGGGCGAGATGGTTCTTGATCAGCTTGCCCATGTCTGCTATGGCTCTGTATGAGGATGTGCAGGTTGGCCAGTATGTTGTCGTCTTAGCTGGTTTAAGTGTAGTGTTCATATGCAGAAGTAGTTTCTGTTCTTGTGAAGATGCTGTACATAGTAAATGACTTTGTCTATGTCTTGACAGTGCTTCTGGTGATTGTACGTTTATTGCAATCCCAGGTCCGGCGCTTAGTTTGTGCCACCTGTGTCACTTGCATGTTGTGTAACATCTTTGCATGAAGATCGCTGGCAGGCGCTTAAACATTCTCCAGAACGTTCAATTGAGCACGAAGAAGTCCCGTCAGACAACCTCTGCTCGTCGGTTTTGTGCAGCAAAATAATCACTGGTAAATTTTCAACTATCTATTTTTCTAAGAACTGTTTGCAAGCTATCAAACACGACTTTCGCCACAACATATAGCAGGAAGTACATCAATCACCAGTATCATCCACTTCATGACCCAACCTACAGCAGGACACTCCACTCGCCACGATATCCGGTCTAGGTCGCAACCACAGCAGCCTACCAATTCTGCCACGATGACACCCTTCTTCCTCCCTCTAAAAATCACAGCCCACCGCCTCGTCTACCTCTTCTTCTTCCACCTCCTTCATGTGATTCTCTTTGTAGTTGGCTGGTACACTCAAGCTGCTAATACGGATCTGGCGCCTTTGAATACGTTGCACTTTTCTGTATGGATATCGAGGTACGTTCACTTATTCTTTGTATCATTGATGCTGCGACACACGCAAACTCCTGGCGATTGTACTCTTTCCTATCTCTACCTCAGAAGCAAGAGGCACTAGGACCAGAACAGAAATGCAAAGCATATTTCATTTGATCGAACAGCCTAGACGAGCACAGACATACTAACGGACTTGTTCTGCCCCCAAACAGAGGATCAGCACTAGCACTCACACTCGACATTACCTTGATTCTACTGCCAATGTGCAGACATCTCGTGACGTGGATGCGACCGAAAATGAGATGGATGCCGCTGGATGAGACGGCCGTGTTTCACAGGGACGTTGCGGTGAGTTTGGCGTTTTGGAGTATGCTGCATACGGCTGGGCATTATGTTAAGTGAGTATTCACCATTCCTGTTTAACTTGAGTTTTGGTTGGTAGGGCGACATTTAGTGTCGTTTCAGTTGGCATAGAGTAAAGGTTGAAGAGGCTTGAGCCAAGAGACACCGATGTCGTGGAAGTCCACACATACTAATATCTCACAGCTTCTTCAACATCGAACGCACCCTCCTTCGTCCAGCCGCCACTTTCCAAATCCTCTTTACCCAAGCCGGCGGGATCACGGGTCACATCATGCTCCTCTGCATGTTCCTCATCTACAGCACCGCACACCCACGTATCCGCCAACAATCTCACGAAACATTCGCCTATACCCACAATCTCTACATCGTCTTCTTGCTCGCCATGTACACGCATGCTACAGGCTGCTTTGTGCGCGACACGGCGGAGGCAATAAGTCCATTTGCAGGAGAGCAGTTTTGGCAGCATTGCAAGGGGTATGAAGGGTGGCGGTGGGAGTTGTGCGCGGTAGCGTGGTTTATAGGCGAGAAGGCGTGGCGGTGGTGGAAGATTGGGCGGCGGACGGAGGTGTTGAGGGTGATTAAGCATCCTTATGGTAGGTTATCGGAGCGGAGCGAGTGTTATATTTCGACAACTCTGACATTAAAATCAGATGCACTGGAGATTCAAATCAGCAAGCCTTCCTTCAAGTACAAGCCTGGTCAATGGCTCTTTCTCAACGTTCCAGCTGTATCGCGGTTTCAGTGGCATCCTTTCACGATTACTTCGTGTCCATTCGATGAATACATTAGTGTACACATCAGGCAAGTCGGCGACTTCACTCGAGCCCTCGCCTCTGCACTCGGCGCAGGATCGGCTCAGTCAGACTTGTACGATAAGATGGATCCAATGGGCATCTACGAAATCGCTCTCGCGCAAGGTGAAGAGATGCCCGCCATACGCATAGATGGACCATACGGCGCGCCAGCAGAAGATGTGTTGGACAACGAGGTCGCAGTTTTAATCGGCACAGGCATTGGCGTGACGCCCTGGGCAGCAATCTTGAAAAACATCTGGCACATGCGCAAACACGACCGAGCGATGCGACTAAGACGTGTCGAGTTCATCTGGGTATGCAAGGACACAACTTCCTTCGAATGGTTCCAAGCTCTTCTCGCCAGTCTGGAAGAACAGTCTCTTGCTGAAGTAGCGGCGAGTGGCAGACCGGCTGATGAGTTCCTGAAGATTCGTACATATCTTACGCAAAAGTTGGATGCGGATGCGGCTACGAATATTATTCTTAATTCGATCGGGACGGACAAGGATCCACTCACGGAACTGAGTACGAGGACGAACTTTGGTAGACCGGATTTTGATAAGTTGTTGAAAGGTATGAGGGATGGTATCTTGAATCAGGGATATGGAGCAGGGTCTGGATTAGGCAGTAGGGGAGAGAGGACAGATGTTGGGGTGTATTTCTGTGGACCGAATGGTGCGGCAAGAGATATTGAGAGAGCGTGTAGGGGCGCGACAGTGGAGGACGTCAGATTTCGATTCTGGAAGGAGCATTTTTAGGTCTATATTGATTATAAGGAGGGTCATGGTTGAAGGAGGTTTCCTGTGAGTAAGAGAGCTGTTTCAGATGCTTGTTTCAGATGTCATCACGATAAGAGATAAGACTAGGCTCGGACTTAGTCGGCGAAATTCAATGACCAACCACGTCTAGGACGCTTTGTGTTACGATTCTTTTGAGTTGGTCCTGGCCAGAATGCTGGTTCTCTATGCCATCTGTGCGGAAAATAATGCCCAGTGATTGGGTGCTGACACACGTCTGTGCTGTGTCACATCAATGCTCGTATCCCCTAACTTCTTTTATCTTTCTTTAATCCCCCTTCCTTGTTATTATCTCCTTTAGTAACTCTCCTCCTCCTCTATATCAAGCTCCTTCCTATGTATATATATTTATGAAATGTCGTTCTAACGGCTTCTACCTACATCTTTCCTACACCTTACCGTAACTTTCTGGGCATTCCTGGTCTGGTGCTCCCTGGTTTGGGATGTACCGCTTCGTGTTGGACCTACACGATGTGGCTCCTGAGTGCCACAGAAGACAACTCGCAAGATCTTCTTACACTGAACATGCATACACAGGCATTCGATCACAGGCTCCGCGAAATGTACGTGGTGTCTATGGTAAAATCTAATCGCAAGGACGATGGCATCGAAGACTACAGACTCTTCTGGACAGGCGAGCTCCCCGGCCTCGTACAAAAAGCCACCAAAGACTTCAAGCGACTGCAGGAGTTTCTGGAACGATCCGTCGAGTTTTGCGATGAGGGGACACGCAGCCAGATTGCAGCAGAAGCCAAGCTGTGCGCCCAATAGTGGAAACTCAAAACGAAGGAGCAGGCCACGAGGGTACTGCAAATGCCTGCACCTGCCAAGCTAAGTGATAACGCATCTTCGCGCAAGAAGGTAATTACAGCGAAATTCGTCGTTTGCGGTCCTCGCGAAAAGACCCAGGCACCGTCAAAGGCGCAAACAGAGCCTTGTAAGAACAGGAATACATCTGGCCGGATGGTGAGCGCAGTTGTCGGCACGCTCGAGAAGGTTCCTCCAATTCCGAAGCACTACATGGAATTGACGTACTTCAAGGTCGAGGTCGACTACTGGTCTCACTAAACGCATTTCTGGTTAGAGTACTATAGTTTCGTATTTACCCCGGCGAATGAAGAACGGTTAGTAGTCGTCCAAGACTGTTTAGAATCTGTGCTAACACGCAGGTGTAGACTGAACATGATCCTTCATCCTTGCCCAAGACCCGTTCATCGCAGAAGTGCAGGGGATATTGTCAGGTCATGATTAATGTCAAGAGTGGGAGTGAGACCATTACGCTGCTCATAAAGAAAATGCCAGAGTGGATCGCAAAGCTGCATCACCATATGGACGCGGTCTTGGAAGCGGGACTTGAAGTCGATCACGCAGAACTAATGATGGTACTCGAATCGACCTTCACGCTCATGATGGAGAAAACACTGCAGGAGAGTAAGGGAACTGTCGATGCCAATAGCGTAGGGATCGGAGAGTTAAAGGAAGCAGTGGGCGCGCTGAAGATCTCATCAACGTTCCGCGCCGGGCCCCGATGAGGCCAAGGCAGTCAAGGGAGCAACCGAAGCTCTCTCAAGTTGCTGCAAAAGCAAAAATAATGGAAGAGGAGTGGCGGATTTATTTGTGCGCAAAAAGCATGCCCGCCACGGCGATCTATCGATAGGTTTCGATCAGCTCGGATGTTGCCGCTGCACTGTTACACAGAACAAACAAGGACTATCAGAGTCGTACAAGTGCAGCTCAAATCAGTTTCGTCCGCATCCTTTCTTCCAATCGCGATGCTACACCTGCACCTGCTTGCATCGAGTCACAGTGATTATGCGCATACCTAGACGATAAGATATTCCAATCTCGTCGTCAGCGTCAGCCGCTCATTGCCAATATAAACACCGCCACCGGACATGTGTAACATCCCACTGCTGCGACGTCTGGGCTCTCTGCGACGAGCTCGGCCTTACATAGCTGTATTTATCGTCGAGATGGAGCTCGAGGACCTGAAAGATGTCACCGCAGAGCTTGAAAGATTTGCAATTCTCGATAAGACTACGATTCAGTCCCTGGCAGACAGAGCGGCGTGTGATGAGATATGGCGTGATATGATGTTAGGCAAGTCTGAACGAGACCGACACGTCAGTCGCTTGACTCGAAATGTGCAAGACCGCAGATCGTCAAATCCGCATTTGCTAGATGACACGCGTGAGATTCAAGATAACCTGCAGCTGCCTCTAGAGGATGTTATGCATCTCCGAGATATGAAGCTCAAAACAAAGATATCTCGGTACGTTGTATATTGGTCCGAATCGTACCGTCCTGCTTACATTATGCCCATAGCTATGAGCACCAAAACCAGCTTCTGCAAGCACACATAGCTCGTTCTCGGACACTGAGGGCCAGATTTGACAAAGACCGCAAGGCGTTGCGCGATCTGGAGCTCTCGTTAGACTCAATGAACGAGGAGCGTGATCTTGTGATCGAAGAGGTTTGCGATGGTGCCATCGACCATCAGGCCGTGAGCGACTTCGATGCAGGCTACGATGCGACAGAAGAGCGTATTACGCTCGAAAAGCAAGCTTTCCTGGAAGAGGGGACATAGATAATAGCAGAGCTTGAGGAGATTGTTAGGGATGTAGACGAGAATGTGCGTAATTGAAAAGCATGCATGCTGGCCTCTGTCATTTGTACAGAGGAGAGAAGAAAGAGACGATATGCTAAGTGTGAGCTATAAGTGTGCGATATCGAGCATCGGTCTAACAGTTCATGATCAGACTTTGACCTTATCATGGTTGCTTTTCACCCAATGAACGAGAAGCATGTTGCTGAGTAAGATGTGACTGAGCGCGCCGTGGACATTACCGCCAAGCTGTAGCTGCGTGAAGAAAGGGAGACGTCGTGCGTCGCTGATCACTACACCATGAGCCAACTTAAGAACGAGCATGAGGATGAGCAAGAGCACCAGTATGAGCATGGAGACGGTAGAGGAAAGGACCGATTAGTTACATCAAGCATGAGAGCATGTCGACTAAGCACACGTCTTGCAAATATATGCCCGCTTAGGTTGCTTCGTCGCATGTATTGTTGTCACTACGCAAATCAGTGTAGTCCAATGCCGAGAGATGTTTCAGAAGCGTTGCGCTTGTTTCAGCCTTTTATGTCATCACGATCACGATAAGAGATAAGGCTAGTCTCGGACTAGCAGTCGACGAGATCGGCAGTCTCAATGCGAACCAACCACCTCCCTTTCTTCATCTAATTTGCCATATCTTCGCTACACCTTGCTTGCCCGCTGGCGCTTTTGTCTCATTGGTTCACTCGTGCAATACAGCTGCATAAGGTAGAAATTATACTGTCCAGGCTTGCGAGGCGACGACGTGATAGCCTTTGCGACTGCGAAACGCTGCGCATTTCGAACGCGAGTCGTGTTGCTTTGCCACCTTCCGAAAGGTGTGATATAGGTGTTCGGACTTGTGTTTATGAGGTTCGAAGTCCGAAGCATATCTGTTCTTTGCGCGTGCTCTGACCCTGCATCCCGCGTCTAAGAGGTAACATTTCTGCAGAAAGACATCGGGTGCGTGACATCATACATCAAGTGCCGAAAGAAAAATATACTCACGCGACTAGTCTCATAGACAGGGGCTGGACTTTGGCACTGGCGCACAGCTATGCGAGGCCTTCGCGATGGGCGTGAGACGATAGAAAAATATCTGTGGCGCACCCCAAATACACATCAAAAACGAAGAGCAAGACGAAGATCATCAGCCTATCTAACCCTACTAGACGCGTCCGACGACTTTTATGACTGGAAGGGCGGTTCATTGACGTGGCGAGAACAACTGAGACAAATACCATTATTTCGAAGACCGCGGCTGTTCTTTACAGCTTTGGTGTTGGTGATCATACCCGTAGCTGTGATAGTTATTCTGCTTGCGGTGCGATTAGTAAATCATCTTAAACGAAATCACGCTGAAAATTGGCAGCCTCCGCCTGCTCAAGGGCCTTTTTATCACGAATTTCCACCGTACGTTATAGGAAGTTGTCTGGGACGGCGACTACCATTGACTGTACGGAATCTGCAATAACGCGACTAACCATCCTCGTAGAGCGACTGGAGTTTTCAAGGGCGTTAAAAGCCTTGTTCCATTATCACATTGGCAGCCCGAAAATCCATGGCCGCCAGGGACGATTCGTCCACGAGATATACCAAAGGCTGATTTGCGAGAGAAATCAAGTGACTCAACGACAGTACCACTCGAGAGATATAGCCCATACCCAGCATACACATCAGCAGCTTACACAAAAGAGTATGAAAAGCCAGCAGAATGTTATCTGGATGCGCGCGGCACGATACCCGTGCCGGATGTATTTGCTTATCGAGGTATACCACAAAATATGAGCGCACCCATATATGGCTCGTATGAAGAATTAGGCATCCGGAATGATGTATGCTTTGAAAGATTCGGGAGATTCGGGCCTTACGGTTATGGCTACAATGCCAGTCAGGGAGGTCTAAGTATAGGTGAGCATGCAGAGAGAGGAGGCAGCGAACGTCTCTGGGAAGCACAACATCCAGTCGACTTTCGTGATGTTGACTGGGGTATGGCACAGAGACGATGTGCACAGAACAACCTCCATCGCTTCATTGGAGCGCGTAATACTACAAATAGCAGTGGGAAGAAGAAGCTGTCCCGAACAGCTGTACTACTACGGGCCTGGACTGGCTATGACTGGACTCCGAAAGCTATCATGAACATGCGAGCATTGGTTAGTGAGCTCGCGCTCAAGTCCAGAGGAGAGTATGAAGTTTTTATATTATTACATGTCAAGGATGACTCGATACCTATCTGGACATCGGACGCCATGTACCACCAGATCTTGGAAGATCATATACCTCGAGAATTCTGGAACCTGACAGTACTTTGGAACGTCCCTCTGATGAGCTTGTATTATCCTGGACCATTCGAGAACAATATTGCAAATATCGCCGGAACGCCAATTCATGGTGTGTATCGTAGCGCTCACTTTGCAATGCAGTGGTTTTCCCAGAATCATCCCGAATTTGACTTTGTCTGGAATTGGGAAATGGACATGCGGTACTCTGGCCACTACTATGAGCTTCTTACATCAATCAGTAACTGGACGAAACAGCAACCTCGCAAAGGTCTTTGGGAGCGCAGTTCGAAATTCTGGTTTCCCTGTTTTCACGGCTCCCATACCAACTTCACCAACATAGTAACGAATGAACTCATAGCGTCCGGAAAACCCCCCATCTGGGGCCCGGTGCGCTTTCCCGTCGAAGGTTCCCTGCCCGAATCTACAGATATTCATCCTCCAAGCTCCTTCTTCGACGATAACTACACCTGGGGTGTAGGCGAAGATGCCGATCTCATCACACTCAATCCAATGTTCGATCCTGCACCTACGGATTGGGTCTTCCGCAACGATATAACCGGCTGGCGTCTCGATTTACCAGTACCGCCTCGCCGTATCGCCATCATTACAGCCTCTCGCCTCTCTCGGCGCCTCCTCAATACAATGCACGATGAAGTCTACCTCCTCCATCACTCCGCCTTTGCCGAGATGTTCCCACCCACGATCGCTCTGCATCATGGCTATAAAGCTGCGTATGCGCCACACCCCGTCTACTACGACCGCAATGCACCATTAGATTGGTTCGATAAGACGTTCAACCATCCGCCACACCCTTGGGATTCAGTCTTTGGCAGCAGAGGCGAAGGCAACTTTGGCGGAAGCAGTTTCTATTACAACTCCGTCTTCTCGGGCAGGCTGTGGCGGAGATGGTTAGGACAAAGAGAAGACGAAGAAGGTGGCGCGACAGAGGAAATCGAAGGCTCAGAAGGGAGAATGTGTTTGAGAGGGACATTATTTCATCCTATCAAGTACGAGGATTTGCCGGAGGAATAAGATAAGACAATATAGATTTGAAAAGGACTTCCAGCAAGGTGTTTTGGCGTTACAGAAAAGGGTTTGGAGTGGGAGAATACAGAGGCTAGTGCAACGCATTCCTGGCATTGGATATACACGGCATCAGATCACACCGCGAGATGTGAAGGAATTGTGAGTAATATCAAGAAGCAAGTCTATAACACCAAGACCTGGTCTTTTTACTTTTAATCAACGTATCCATCTCACAAACGCGTCTCAATGCCTCTGACTTGGACATCGTCTTCGATAGTGATCTTGTGTTTTCCTCGCCCTTGCTTCATGATGAGTTGTTCATCAACTCGTTCGGGTCATTCGCAGCCGAGCGGCGTCAGCTCCGCTTATGTCGTTTGCCAAACTGTAGCAAACAAACGATCAAGTTTTCCCAGCAACATTCCAGGTTAATTCCTGTCGTTGTAATGAGTAGAAAAATATCAACACCGCAGAGTCTGAAGCGGTCACACTCATCAGAATCACTTCCATCCTCGCAAGACGAGATCTTCACTCCACAAGCTACTCCTAAACCACCGTCCACATTTGGCAGCAAACTAGAGCATTTCAAATATGGGACATCTCCTTCCGCCGCCGCAACCACAGTCTCACCTGCAAGACGAAGTCCACGGATACGCCATCCACCTCCTTCCTCCAAGATCCTCTCAACGCCTTCGCCTTCTCCTCTAAAGCGTCTTCGCACCACTCCAGCAAACACCAACTCACCTACATCAGTCTCGCCCATCAAATCCCTCAGCTCCCTACGGTCCGCTTCTCACCCCAAATCCTACGCACCACCGTCCAAGTATGCCCATCTCTCCCCACTGACCGACACAATAATCTCCAACCTGCTCCTCGTCTTCATAGGCGTGAACCCAGGCATACAAACGGCAGTCCAAGGTCACGCTTATGCCCACCCTTCCAATCGCTTCTGGCATCTCCTACATGTCTCCGGTCTGACACCTGAGCGCCGTCTCCATCCTTCAGAAGATCGACAACTTCCTTGGACACACGGATATGGCCATACGAACATTGTTAGCAGACCAACCAGAGATCAAGCTGAGTTGAGCAAAGATGAGATGGTGGCCGGTGCGAAGGTTCTGGAAGAGAAGTGTAGATGGTCGAAGCCGGAAGCTGTAGTGATTGTCGGCAAGGGTATCTGGGAAGCTATCTGGCGCTGGAAATATGGGCGACCTATTAAGAAAGAGGAGTTTTGTTATGGCTGGCAGAGTAATGACGAGAATAATATGGGGAGGTGTGATGGTTGGACAGGCGCCAAAGTGTTCGTGGCTACCAGTACGAGTGGTCAAGCTGCTGGTATGAGGCCGGAAGAGAAAGAGAGAATATGGAAGCCACTTGGTGAGTGGGTGGCACAGAGGAGAAAAGATGGTTACGTACCACCGACGAAAGAAGAGGTGGACAAGAAAGAAGGTCAAGGACTCATCACCGCAAAGGAAGAGGAAGATGCGCGCAATGAAGAGATTAAAATGAAAGTCAACGATGTGCCGAATGGAGAATGAGCTCGCTTCAAAAGCCTATTACTGTTTTCAACTCGTAGGACATTGCGGATCGGGCTGTCTTCAAGATCAAGCCCTCACTCTTCTCCCTCATACCCGTCCTCATATCCAACATTGAGGCCGACCTCGAAACCGCAGATGCTCCTCATCATCCCATTCAAACGACTTCTTTCTCAGCCTTCAGAAAACTCCATTCATTTTCGTCATCTCCATCCGAAGGTGCAAATGAAGCTATGGATAACAGACACAGGACTGGACCATCATCCAATGTCTGCATCTAGTCTCCTTTGACTATCCACTATATATAACACTTGTTGGCTGCTGGTATCGCTCATTCAGCTACTGGCGCATCTACCGGCGCCACAACTCAACATCAACAATCCTATCTCGGACGTGTTGGCATGTCGCATGCCTGAGCATGACGAGTGAGAAAGGAGTTTGTTGTCACTGTTGCTCCTAAACCTTACCGACTACCACTTCCTTACTATCGCCGACCTATACGTTACCGCCGATACACTCGCCGCCACTAACGCGGTCCTCTAGCGCATATCTAGCTTCTTCACCTCCGCTACCCACCTTCTCCCCTACGAATCGACAACGTCTACTACCTTATCGATAACGTCCCGCACACGAATGCTCCGATCTAGACGGGCCTTACGGGAATACCTTAGCAAATCATCAACACCCGCCCTTAAGATAGCTTACGTCGCCGCTAGGCCCATCTCAATTAATATGCCAACAATAATAGTCCAACCTAGCTTACGAACCTGCCATTCCGGTGATGCCTCAATATCAGCACACCCAGCTCTCGCAGGCCTACCAGAACAGTCCAGTTCCTGGAGCAGAACCAAGCAGTAGCAGACTCGGTCCGATCATGAGTCCGGATGTTACCATTCGAAGCGCAAAGAGAAGGACAAGGTCACCATGTCTGTACCAGGGCAATTTGTGAAAGGTTGTGTTGGCCGCCGCATCCGCCGTCAGCAGGACATCGGGGACAGCTGGACCACCACCACACATGATTACTTCGACTTGCTAGGGAACTCATTCGTGAATATTTGCTATAGAGTTGCCGAGAAGATCATCAAAGGAAGAGAGCTCCGTGACAAAGCCTTGGCGACGTTTGGAATCACTTCGCCACCAATCAATCAGCCAACGACTGGGCTTTACAACAAGTCTGTCGAGCGCACAAAGGTCTACGAGTTCTTGGAACCGGATTCCAACTAGCCCCTTCAAGAAGTTGCCGATTCTAATCATGGTTTTCCACAGCCAGAGTTCTCAGTCCAAGAACTCATTCCTATATCGCTTACCTAAAGGAATGTCGTGATGTCGGCAAGGTCGAACTCAAAGAGACAGCACTCAGACGCGAGATCGTAGAAATGCGCGAGCGCGCACACTCTTGGATGTGCAGTTGCTGATTTTTCATGCTCAGGAGATCATCGAAGCTGCTCAGAAAGAAGAGGACCGGATCAATATCTCGGATATCGTTTGGTCGTTGTTGGTGTCAGTGGCAATATCAAGGGAGCAGAGACTAACCGTGGCGCGCGTGGAAGCTACTCCGAATCCTATCAACTTGCCAGACGAGTTATCCCTCAAAGTCTTGGTCTCTTCTGAGCTCATCCTTATTAAGCAAGTGCGCGCCGCCTATATATATAATGTAAGTCTTGCTCAGAAGTCATACAATCGTGAATACTGACATTGATATTCGCAGGCTCAGATGAATGAGCAGCCCAGGAGTCTGATAGACAAGGATGGTGCAGAAATGCATGCTACACGGTGGCGCAACAAGTTCTCTGCCAACATCCTCTCTACTACTTCATGTATGTCTTATTCCGGACTGATCATGCGCATCGATTGATCCGCTATCCCTACTACCTTAAGGCAGCCGACCATACCGACAAGACCGGCTTTCGCCACACAGACGTCAACCCCTTCACCTTGTATGAAGGAGGTCCAGGAGGTGATCTTCTGCAAGGAAGCGTCACGCTCACTGAAGACTAAGGACACTGCGACTTTGATAGTCAAGGGGATGCATGCATTCATGGATGAGTGGTGCCACGACATGCAGAGCAGAAAGAATCGGCCTGAAAATATCGTCGTAGCTGTCGACAACAAGGTTCTCACTCCAGCATTCATGGCTCAGCACAATCTCACCTGGGAAGCGGTCCCTTGCAAAGCTGGCGAAGTCAGACTGTCAGTCCCTCAACTACCACATGGAGCACAACCCAGCTTACCACACAATCCTCTTCGCGTTACCGTTCTCCCTTGGTACTACCTCTTGTATGTGTGTCTCCGTCCAGACCACAAATACGCTCTTCACAGGTACCCATATTACGCCAAGCTTGCCGAGGACAAAGACAAGACAATATTTCGTCACATCGATGTGAACCCCAAACACATGGAAGACACCGATCTTGGTATCAACCTCATTCAGGGCAGCACTTCACTCACAGACGAAACCGAGCACACGGCTACCATTATCGTTAAAGGCATGCACAATCACTTCTCAGACTAGGTCGGCCGCATCACGGCAAAAGGTGCTGACAACAGCAGCGTTGTCGTAGCCATCAACAAGGACAACCTTAAGGATAAGTGGCTTTAAGAGTAGGGCTTGCATTAGGAGCCGGTGCCTTGCAAGGGAGGCGAAGTCAGGATCACGATGCTACACTTGCCGCATAGAGCGCAGGAGCGTAAAGAAGGCAATCTACCACGCGCCATAATTCTACCATGGTATGTCGCCGAAGACGAGACTAGTCTTAATCTAGAGATCATGCAAGCTGGAACTCCCGACGATCTGGCTCAGGCTAACCGCAAGCTAGTCGCTCCACCCAAGACACCATCAGGACTGACACCGGCTACCGCTACCCTACGGCTCCGTCAACTACCATCACGCCACTTGCAAGAGAATAAGAAAGACTAAGAAAACCCAGCAAGAGCCTACAACGTTCTCAAAAACGACAATCTTGGGCGAAGATGTTTGCCGTGACAATCTTCGACTCGATTTTTTGTCATCGTCGATCGAGCTTGTCAAGGGATACCTCTGCAACAACGTTCAATGTCTATATATATCAGCAACTATGGAGACGGAGAGCAGTCTCTACCTCGGACTTAATCATTGCGTCCCTTCCATCATCCAATACCTCTTAGCTCTGTGAATAGAAGATAAACACACAATGATCTACTTTCTTGGCCAACTCGTACCGCATATCAGCGCTTCAAATCTGTTTGCGGAAGGACTGCACAGCACGCTCGCTGCTACAAATGACGTTTCATGACGATTCGTCCACGCCGCCAACTAGTGCTTGCGCGGATTCGCCACTTGATCGTCGTGTGGTGGAGCGTTTGGCCAAAGCAGACTACTCCTCCCTGCACTAGAGGGCCTCAACAACGTGACTTCGAGCATGTCGAAGCTCAGGCTCATTCAGCGATCTCAAACGTCACTCTCTCGAGCTTCATCCTCCACACGTCCTCTCCTTATTGAACGTCAACAGGACCAATATGAGGTGTTTCGGATAGTGGCGAGGACTTCGACGAAGCAGCCCGCATCCTTTCAGAGAGTCGACAGAGGAAACGTCGCGAAGGATTTTTGGAAAAAGCAGTAGCTTGGCCGTTTATGGTCGCTTAGAACAACGTTAGTAAGACCTGTCGAAGTACAGGACTAGGATGTTAGTGAGTCTTCAAGGGTAGGAGAAGCGGCTGACCAAGCTCGAACTGCCTACGGCATGCTAGTCGCCTGGATGGACATCAGCCTGAATGATCAGAAAGACTCGGCGAGGTGGAGGATGGGCGAAGGATCCTAGATAGCCGGCAAGGCCTGCTAAGTAAATCAACAATGGTGGACAGGATATACGCGAGTGCCAGTCTGATGCTGAAGAAAAGAGGCAGTTTATCAAGCATGACTAATCAATAACATGTGATAACCGTTCGGAGATCCAACGTTCTTGAGATCTCTGGCACGATGCACATCAATCTTAACTAAAGAAACCTTTTTTTCAATTGTCGAATATTGTCCAGACCTCAACATCTTGTCATGACAAATATCATATCAAAATAGCATACTATCATACTAACTATCTTCTCAAAATTCTACGTGTTGGAAGTGACAAAGAGCAAGGCTCGTTGGAAGTCCGAAGTGAAAGGTCAACAACGTGGTGACTTCCGCTTTATGCAAGCCACCATCGACTTGCTTTCGGCATTGATCTTGAGACACCACTGGAGTAGTTAACCTGCAATACTGGATTACCTCAAAATCTCACCATACACATTCACTATCGAAGCATCAGAGCAGTGACCTTGGCGCCAAAAATATTAACAGCCCGAAAGATTGATTCAATCTGGAATAAAATTTCATATCACGTACAATAACTACAATGTCCTTCGCATTCAACTTCGCCGACGAAGATATCGACATGGACAACGCACATCCGTCCACGCCATCGCAATCCGCACCTAGTCCCGGACATCTGCCGAGGATACCAAGTATAACAATCTTAGACGAGCCTAGAGACGAGAATATGGGAAAACCACCACCGGAGGAGGTGAAGGTGAAAATGCTGAGGATTCCTGAGATGGTAAGTAGTGGTTGTGATTGTGCGTGACGTTAATGGTGTGACTTCCTCGATATAAACGTAATCGACGAAAGGATTTATGTGCGCGGAACCTGGAAAGAGTTTGGACTGTTTGTTCTGTTTCATGGTCTCGCTATAGTGTGCTGGTATGCGGAAGAGGAACTTCACAAGGAAGCGGCGAATAGTTTAGATCGATCAACTAACAGTCTACATAGCTCGCCACACTACCATCGTCAATAGCATACACAACCACTCTAGTCACTTCACCACTAAAAGAGCGGAATGCCCTCATCCCCCGCCGAGCACTATTTGATGTCCGCATGCAGATAATGTCAGAAACAAACTCTTCCGCGGATTCACAACCATCAACGCCAACATCACCAACCTTTCCTTCCACGTCTAGCCAAACTTCATCCCCTAAAGTTTACCTAACTAATGGCCTGAAAAAGCGGAAGAAGCGGAAAGATTTGAATGGCAATATTATACAAGATCGCCAGAACTCCGAAGGAAGTGAGTACGGCTTGGGCGATATGGACATCGAGCAGAATGTGTATGAAGGAGGATATAAGAGTTGGGAAGGAGCTTTGGATCTGGCTAGATTGGTATTGGAGCGAGGTCCGAGGAAGGATATCGATGAGTTGAGTAGAGTGCAGAGTGTTATTGAGGTATGGCAAAGTAATTTTCAGGACATGCTGACTTACAAACTAACATTCGTGGACAGCTCGGTTGTGGCACAGCACTACCTTCACTCATCCTTTTCCAACACGCACTAAAATCCGACCTCTCACTCTACTTCACTCTTTGCGATTACAACGCTTCAGTCCTTCGATTAGTCGCTCTTCCAAATCTTCTCCTCGTCTGGGCACTAGAGAACTCTCCGTCTTCATTCGCACCACGTGCACCATCACTATCCGGCTCTGGAGCTTCCGCTAGTGTCATCGAAGGTGACGGTGATTTCGAAATCACCCCGGAACTCATCCAAGCTTTCCAACGCGACTTGATACAACGCGACATCGAAATCACATTGATCTCCGGCCCATGGAATCCACACACTATGCCAAAGATGATTCCAACAGATCCGTCAATGTCTGTGCTTATCCTGGCTGCGGAGACGATATACTCGCCTGCGTCGCTTGCAGCATTTACGACAACGTTATTGGCTATACTGCGATCTGTGAAAATGGCAAAAGCGTTGGTTGCGGCGAAAAGAGTATATTTTGGTGTTGGGGGTAGTGTGGATGAGTTCAAAGGTGCGGTGGGTGATGGAGGTGGTGTGGTTGCTGAGGTGGAGAATTCTGGGATCGAAGGGTGTGATCGGAGTTATATGGGTGGTGCTGGGAGGAGTAGTGGAGTGGGGAGGTGTTTGATGGAGGTGCAGATGTGCTGAATTCTAGAAGACGGTAGACAAGGAGAAGGAAGATAAGGAGAAGGACGTGGTGATGAGTATGGATAAGGGAAAAGTTGTAGATTTAGATGCTTGTATATATAAAATATTTCTGCATAAGGCACGTTCTGAAACATAATCTGAAACTCTATCACGTGCTTGACGCGTCCGATGAAACATGCCTTTTGGACTTTGTCACCTAACAAAACCACACTACCACAGCAATGTCACGCCCGTCCGCCCCATCCACGCCCACGAAGCGTCCAACAACGCGCTCACAACCCTCCTCTTCCCCATCGTCCCCTGCGCCAATGGCCACCACCACGCCCTCCAAGAAACCATCGTCCCTCACTACCGAAACACCTCTCACACCCATGCAACCAATATCCCTCCTCCCCACCACTGTCGCAGCCACATACGCACACATCCACATTATCTCAATCGTCGTACTATACTACCTCAACTTCTCCTCATTAGTTGCTGATCCAGTTGCGACATTGCTGCAACTCGTGCCGCAAGTTGCGCTGGCGCAGGGCATTTATATGGTGCTTTGCTTGCCTGTTGCCGATGGCAGTGGTGGCGGGACCATCAAGAGCAAGAAAGAGAAAGCTACGAAGAGTGCTGGAGCAGCATGGCAGACTCGTCTCTCGGTTCGTCCACTCGCTATCCTCCCCTTCATACCACCACTATGTGCTAACCTCTACATACAGCAACTACTCCTGTCCCACACACTCACCGCTCTCCTCAGCACCCCCCTCCTCACCATCCTCACAATCCTTCTCGGCGCCCCAATAACATCGCATCTTCCCCACACTTTCCTCCTCTCCCTACACATCGCCCTCCTAACAACACCACCACTCTTCTACACCCGCGGCGTCGATGGAAATGCTTGGCGCCAGATTTTAAGCGTGACTGCGCCGTGGGACGAGACCTTGGGAGCCGTTGTTGGGGCCGTGGTGGGAGCTTGGCTGGGCGCGATTCCGATTCCGCTGGATTGGGATAGGGTGTGGCAGAGGTGGCCTGTTACGCCGCTTGTGGGGGCGGTCGGAGGGTGGGCGGTGGGCAGGGTGGTTGTGATAGGGGAGAGTGTGTTGGGTGGGGCAGGGGGTAGGGCGGGCGTGAGTTGAACAGAACAGAACAGAACAGAACAGAACAGAACAGAACAGAACAGAACAGAACAGAACAGAACAGAACAGAACAGAACAGAACAGAACAGAACAGAACAGAACAGAACAGAACAGAACAGAA
>Ga0160427_10000422_pt1 | contig 25764 bp, 26 predicted proteins | sample SolpanmetagenomL_FD_108194 | JGI IMG/M metagenome (GOLD analysis project Ga0160427, IMG submission 108194) | Solar panel surface microbial communities from Lawrence Berkeley National Laboratory, California, USA - L | ecosystem: Engineered > Built environment > Solar panel > Unclassified ...
ATGCTCTCTAAACCTGCTTTCGGCCTCCAATATACCCCCCACAGTCATGCCAGACATCTGAATGTAGACCTAACTCTCATCTTTACTTCTAGGTCGGATGTAGCTGGAGGGCGCTCTTTACCTTGAACTGAAATGTGAGGGTGCGGTAGACCGGGGAGACGAAGTATAGTAAGCCGGTAACAACGCCGGTATAGAAACCCCACTGTGTAATTTACACCGATCAGTTCCGAGTTACTTATGACGGTGCAGTTGACGATGTGCTGAAGAGGGCAAACATAGATATAGTGGCGGTGGTATTGGTATTGGTGTCTCAATGGTGGTGAAAACAGACCCGTGAAGCGCCTATTATGAAGCCCTTGGTGCCTGCACTGCCGGCGCTTTGGAGCTCTTCATCGCTGGCGATTTGTCCATGACCAGGCATGATGGAAGATAGTCGCTGCGGAATAGCTTTGTATATTCAGATCCACAACAGATGTGTGGAGATAGTGGATATTTTTCGAACATCAAAACACCAAAACCTCAAAACCTCAATGAAGGTAATTTCCCAGGGGTGTACGAGTATTTATCACGTTACACCGACGTGTTGCTATAGAAGTGCCGACTTTTGTCTCCAGACTTCAGAGGTAATAATGAAATCGATATCGAATTATATTATTATGCGGGAACTGTCAAATAATGGCCAACCTCTCAGTGTATCCGGGATCAAGTTCGTGTCAAAACACTAACCCGAGTCTTCTTCAGGATTCCCCCCTCTTTCTTGCGCTTAAGTTAATCTCCAAATCCTACTTCCTCTTCCTTTTCTTCATTCTCCTCGTTTGCGATTCTCTTTTCCTCATCCTTGACCATTTTCAACTTATCCCTTGTTCGTTTTTCCTCTTCAGCTTTTGCCTTTTTATCTGCACGTTCCTTTTGTCTACGCTCTCGTTTAGCGAAGGTCAACATCCTTGGTTTTGCGGGGAGACCACACCATTAAGTATTGAAGCGCCCGACGGATCTGGTGTGACAGAAACAGAAGTTAACGAACTGGTAGTTCGATAATCGGGACGACATCTTGAGTCGTCGCCTCAGTAAGCGCTTGACTACAGGGTTACCCGAATTAATGCACGATGTCTGCGATATGACTAAATGCATTGAATCTAAAATAAAACACAGCTCCCTCAGTCGACACATCTCCCTCAGTCGACACAGCCCCCTCAATCGACACGGCTCCCTCAATCGACACGGCTCCCTCAGTCGACACGGCTCCCTCAGTCGACACGGCTCCCTCAGTCGACACAGCTCCCTCAGTCGACACAGCTCCCTCAATCGACACGGCTCCCTCAATCGACACAACTCCCTCAATCGACACAGCTCCCTCAATCGACACAGCTCAGTCAATACAGCTGCTCCCGTTCACACATCATCGACTCAATATACTATAACTTCCTTTCCACGCGTACCATTTGTCAATCTGAACGACTACGCCAATGTCCAATTTATCCAAAAGGGACAAACCCAATACTATGGATCAAGATACCGCCGTCCCTGGGAGGCATGTGAAAGTCATCTAGGTCGAAATCATCGAACTCCATGCAGAACATCAGTCAATACAGAACGGAATATGCTGGACGTCACACATGAAGACTGAAGGCATTATGTGCGTATGAACTTCCCCAGCTAACGCTACAAACGGGGTCTTGAAAACGACGCTGGGGTTGCTTCATGCGGACAGCAAATACTGGCTAAAGGAGTTCACATCTGAAGTTGAACGGGCAGAAAAATGCAGTCAAGAGCTTAAATATCAGGGCTGAGTGTAATGGAGGTTGCATTATCGACAACAACGTCAACCTAAATTCACAACACATGCTTCAAAAAGGGACAGACGTTGATTGAGCAAACTTGACATGGTTGATGGTAAGTTTAACCAGTGCAAACTCAGTATGTGGATCAACAATGTGCCGGGATGGACACAGCTTGAGCACGAATGAGTGAATGAGGCGGCCGGGAAGTGACTGGCATGATCGAAAAACAACGGTAGAAATATTATACATCATTCAAATAATGCAATACATCTGGGAAAATCAAACTCTCCTTTTTCTTCCCTTCAACACGATGTCCTTGACATGATGTCCTTTCTTGAGATGGTGTCCTTGACATGATGTCCTTGACATTTAGTGATATATGCAGGGTGATATGTCCAAAATGAGATCTACAAGTAAGATCTTCAGATTGAGATCTTTTGATTATCTGTACATATAATTCAAACTCACCCCGGAGTGTTCGTTCTTTGATCACCTTCATCTAAACTCTTCGAATTCCATTGAGCTACTCCAGTATTCGTAACTTCAAGTTTCCCTCTTGGAAAAAATGTCGCAATATTCTCTTGGCCCCGTGGCAAAGCTGCGAATGCAGTTTCACGACATCGACATCAGTAGCCATGAGTTCCTGGACCGTCTCGTTACTATTGCAGATGACAGTATGTGGCCTAATAGCTGTTGGTGAATCCAATGAATGACACAGACAGCCTATCCGGTAGGGTTCATTCTCACACCAGACATCTCTGCCTTGACAGAAAGGGTAAGTCCATTCCGAAACAGAGCCTAAACGCTGAACGCTAATGGCGAAGATGGTTTGGGCATGCATGATCATGCTGTTCGAAGACGAGCAAAACCCGAATGAATCCTTCAGCATTCGCATCGCTCATATCGCTGTTCAATGCCTTTATCGTACCTTCCTCATGCTCCCTAACACCATTCACACGTCACTGTTCGTCTTCTACACCTACTGGCGTTTTACGGAGGCTGTACTCAAGCGCATGCGTGAAGGTACGTCTCCTTATTGTGGTGAAATGAGCGAACTGTAACAACACTGACACATCTATAGATCGTCTTCGTGAAAATCTCTTCTAGCGATCTGCAAGATTCGAGATGCAAGACACAAGGCGAGGCAGGGTCCATTACAACGAGGCAACAGGGTTCATGAGATGGGTACATAACTGCAGAAGATAGAAAAGAACCCCGCCAACGAAGTGATACGTCGAGACGTTGATGAGATTGGATCTAAATAAATTTACAATCTTTCAATTATGGCAACCAGAAAGATAACCATAAATGGCGTAAATTCTTTCTTTGATAATAATGCTCGGTATCCCTAACCACTCTTGCATCTTGTCGGCATATTTCCTTAGTTCGAGCCATCTCAACAAAAGCATTTCTGTTTACTATATTGAGAGGACGTTGAAATAACCGAATGGCATCGCTGAAGGGTTTTGTAAATTATATTTTAGCTCACGGTTCGTCCGAATGCTATGTGACTGATATCTAAGATACATTGGTGAGTGAAGCAACACATCGGACTGATCCGCATCATGAATATACAGTATGTTGGTATATGGAAAACGCAAATAACACATGCTTCAAAATCTTCAAGCCCTCCCTGAAAGCGGTCCACGACCCAAGTACACAGCAATTGTAGCAGCAAATAACAGATGCATTCAGCAAAGAACATTCATTAACCCCTGTCCATAGCGGGTTGCCATGATTCATCTCGACGGTGGTTAGTTTGGCGATATCAAGTCAGATGGGTCCAAATGGTTCTGGTTCCATTTTCTCGTGCTGAGTTTTCCCTTCTCCTTTCCATGATGATCATAGCCTCGATTTGTCCAGGTCGTTGCCAAAGTCATGGCCCGTTTTTGCCAGTCGGCTGCCAGCGCTTTGTTGAGGCCTGGATTGAAGCCTATGAACTCCAAAGCTACAATGAACCTCTTTGGATTGATTCCGTTGCATATCTCATGTGCCCAGCACTGTGCAACCTTCAACCTGAATTCCCAGTCAGTTTTCCAGTTGGATTTGGTGGCAATGATTATCTTCCATCGGGCGAGAGTTTCATCTCGTTTGGCAACGTGCCCAATCTGCAACTGTGGATGGTCGTTTGCCGCTTGCCATGCACGACTCCGCACCAGGTTCTGGTAGCCTTCGGCACCTTGTTTCGCATGGGCTCTTGCCAGATTCGCAAGGATTTCCTCACGATGAGTGTCTCGCCACGCTTTCAGAGTCGGCCAACCCTTCGCGGCGCTTGTCGCTCTCCCTTTGGCGAGTGAAGGGTAGCCTTGAAGAGCTTGTGTGGCGCGACCACGGGCTAGGTGCGGCCATCCTGCTTTCTGAAACAGCTCCTTCAGTTCCAGCCATGAACGAGAAGGCATCTTTGGCGAAGAAGCCGGAATGGTTCGTGAGGTTGGGGTAGCTCGCAAATTTTGTGTGGCCCGTAAGGTTGGAGTGGCTCTGGAAGTTGAAGGCATGGTCTTGGTATTGATCTTGGACGAGCGTGTTGCACGGCCTGCTTGGCCTGCGAATTCTGTTTGTCCGAACCCGAGCCGATAGCGTTCGACCATCATGAAGAGCCCGGCGACAGAGCTTTTGTTACCCTCGATTCGGATTGGTCCGATCGTGTCACGAACAAAATCACAAACAGATACAGGAATGGCTTCGACTTCAATCATGCACCTTTGGTGAATCTCGTACAGTCGCATTTGATGAATGCAAAAGATAGGTCGGTCGGCATAGTCCTCCCATGAAATATCGTCTTCAGGGACAATGCGGGGCGTAGGTTCCTTGGATTTCGTGTATCTTCGAACCAGCATATCATTGTTGATATCAGAGAGACCAACGATGGCTGCTGCGGCATTCCAAATGAGGTCAATGGCATATGTGATCTCCAGTTCATGAAGCGATCCAGACATGTAAATCCAGTGCTCTGGATGCCAGGAGCAGAACATGATGCGTTCGATCACACCGTCATCATCCAACTCCAAGAAAACATGCTCCTCTGACCCAGCAATCAGGAAGTCGCCAAGGGACAGTGGAATACGCTCCCTTCGACGAGACTCTTTGTACGAGATGATTGGGCCTTTACCAAGGATGATGCCACACGAAGCGTTGCTGAGGTCAAGCATCTGATCGCGGAATTTCGTATGCTCTGCCAAGAGGGTCTTGTCTAGTTGATGGTAGGGGCAATAGATGCTTGGTCCTGTGTTGTGCTTGGGCTTCACCTCATCCAGACCGCTTCGTACGACATCCTAAGCTGTACGTAAGCCTGAATTGGGCAAAGTCAATGGTTGAGACTCTTCAGAAGTGACATGGCGTTGAATGGTATCGCTTGGATGGGTAGCAGTTCTTTCCTGTCGCTCATAGAATGTCTCAATCCAGAACGTGAGCTCAGTCATCGCGTCATAGGTAGCTGCCATGCCGAGCTTTGATCGAATCTGCCGCATCGTTGCGTTCGCGGGCTCTGCTGTTGTACCAAATGACTGGTTTGGGGACCTCATCGGTGCATAGTTTGCTAAGATGAGCAGAGGGGATGTGATGGGATCTCCAGAGGGAGCTACGTGCAACCGTCGCTCTCTGCCGAACCTTTGCACCGCCGTCTCAACCAGGGCCAAGAATGGTTCCCTCACTAACGGATGGGTGAAGGGCCAGTTCTTGACATTGGTGACGGTATCGAGAGCAACATCCATGCTCGCTGCGCTCGGACACTCTCCTCCTTCCATCAGGGTTTGTGCAGCAGCAAAATCCGTTTCTAAAAGTTCCGAAAGAGCTGATGTGCTAATATTGACACTTGTGCGTTGACGTGATACCTCAATCAAAGCTGCCACTGGCATCAGGATTGCTTCATCGTTTTTCAGCACTGGGCGATCGCTCCACTCGTCCTCTTCACGGTCCAAGATGAAATTTTGAATGCTTATCTTCAATTTTTCACTGATTGGGGAACGGGAGGTTGTGTGAACAAGGCGACCAAGAAGGTCATCGATACTGGAGACCGGAGGGGTCTGAACAGACATAACGTGATGATAGGAAAAGAGAAGAAAGTTTGGGATGAGGTTGTTGAAGAAGAAAGGAAAGAGAAAGTTCGGAGCAGGACAAACGATGCTCGATGGGAAAGAAAGAAAGAAGGAAGGAAGGAAGGAAGGAAGGCGCCAACTGAAGGAAGGAAGGTAGCAACTGAGAAGGAAGGCAACATGGCCGAAGTATTTGTTGATCAGAAAAAACGAAATCCAGGATGATGATGTTGGTGGAAAAGACAATAAAGCTGTGACAAAGTGACAACATCCAAGACATGAAAGTTGAAATATTTATCCTTGACAGGGGTTACGCCACATCTATTTGAGCTTCTCTGCACTGAACTCTGCACTGAACTCTGCATTGAACTCTGAGCAACTGGATTATTCTGCACTGAACTCTGAGCAGCTGAGCTATTCTGCACTGAACTCTGAGCAGCTGAGCTATTCTGCACTGAACTCTGAGCAGCTGAGCTATTCTGCACTGGACTCTGAGCAGCTGATCTAGTCTGCACTTTGCACTGAACTCTAAGAGACCAGTTCAGTGCTGCTACAGATTAGCGGCTCTGAATCTGAGAGGCTCAGATACTCTGCAGTTATTACCCGGCTGTTCCTCGGGCAAATAATTGAGCAGTTGATTGTTTTCCTCCGGGTCATCCAAGTCAACTCCAAAGCAAAACCATCTACACCACTTCACGACGCGTTGGCAGAATTAGATCAAAAGTTGGTTGTTTTCTGCAATATGCTTATTATTTTGCTAACCTTGACATTAGTGACTATCGAGACTGACGACAGGTCGACGATCGCATCCGCCGAATCGCTACAGCAACGTCTAGACGAATTAAACGCTGAACTCCAAAAAACCAAGGACAAGATCAGTGTTACATCGAAATCAATCACCGAAAAAACCCAAGAAGCAAACAAACTCAGTCGTGAAATTGACCGCAAGCATTGCGCAAACGGATACTATCGACTGATCCATACGTTGTCCCAACATCGGTCTATGACTACGGAGATAGTATGTTCATTGTCGACTGACGCCATGTTTCGGATACCTAACGATAGCTTTACAGGTCAAGACGCATCAACAGAATATCGATACCAGCGAACGAAAGATCCAGGAGATGAAGTCACTGGACAATCAGCTTATGAAACTGCTTCCCGAAGTTGAGAGATTTGCTGCTAAGTACGACAAGGAGGAAGGGTTCGAAGGGTTCAAATGGCCCAATCTCACGTCCCGCATGAAGATACCGTCCGACGAAGCGTAGTGTACAAACCATCGTTTATGCTTAACGATCTCTAACATACGTAAAAGTGAGAGGATCGAAGAATGGCATCAAGGTCCCAATATGTAATTGCATTGCCAATTGAACCATCTTCCCACCGTAGAATCCAAATATCTAGTTGTCAAGCCCTCGATCGCACCTAAGAGCTCAACGTTTGAATGCTCCATCTAATGGCTGTTGTCTCTGTTCGTCAAGGCATATTTAAGGCGCTTGACTAACGAACACTGACGATGTACGGCATCCAGGTACTTCTCTACGTCCATTTTGAGTACACCTTCTGCAGCTTGCGCGCAATTAGTTACCTCCTCATCCCAAACTTGAAGCTTCGCCAATGTGGCATTGATGTCTCCTTTTTGATTGCGTAGGTTCTTCAGTTCATTTTTGGCGGTCGTCAACTCATTGCTGACTGCTGCGATGCGTGCTTCGATGAGCTTGGTCCGATCCGAAACCAACTCTTCGACGACTGCTGCGGTGCGCGATTGGGTGTTCTTATTCTGCTCCGAATTGTCGTCCTCAGCTTTGATGGCTTCTTCGGTATTCTAATTATCACCGCATCATTAGAGCCCGTGTCAGTGTCGAATCATCCTAGATATTTACCTTATTTCCGAAGACGGACCAATCAATGAAATGAGCAACTTTGCGCTCTCTCGGGTGTAGCTGTTGATCTGAATCCATACTGGAGCTCCTCGAACGCTTGTTGGCCATCTGATATTGTCAGTCTGTTATGTTGTACAATCATCGAGCGCCAAACCTTCTGCTATGCTTTCGAAGTTGTTGTTGTTAATGGTAACTTTAATCGCACGTAATTAAAAGTAGAAACTTTGTAGAATAATCTTTGAGGCAGAGTAAGCGAACAAGGAGTTAGGTAAGCACATCTGATTGGACTAGTCACATGCTGTTTTTATCAGAGATCCTAAATATTCAACAGGAGTAACATGATGTCTCGACGTGATCTTAGGATTTTGAATATGCAGTCGATTTAACGTTGTCGGAGGAAAACGTTGTCTAGATCCGGGAAAGCTTTTAGGATGCAACCATGGGACAGGTCTACATGACCCTGAACTCACCAGCGTAATAATAAAACTGACAGTAATAATAGTACTAGTACTGTACTGTACTGAGTAGTACTCGTGGTCTCGTACGAGTAAAAACTGACATCATGTCGCACTCGGCCGACCCCGCGCAATACTTTAATGTTTGTTATCGACACAGTTCCGTAAACTACTTATCGTACTTCATTCCCAAGCAATATTCACAAATCAAATCCGTATCAATATTATTTATCTTCCCTTTTCAGCAAACGCCCTCCACCCTCACAAGTGTCAAACGCTTTCCATCCTCGCAAGTGTCATGAAATCCTTTCATCTCGCGCACCGTCCGCGCCCACCAGCTCACCTTACGCCTCTACGCGATATTATGACCAGTACGCGCACTGAGGATATCTATCCTCGAGATGGAGTATGGATTGAGGAAGCCTCCTCGGAAAATGGAGAGGATCCGGAGGGAGAAAACCTGCAGGATAGAGGAGATGGGCATGGAGATGAGGGGGGACTCAGCGATATTGGACCACAGGCTCAGGACCAGACCGCCCTGTTGGATCAGTTATGGGAACTAATGAAACTCGGCTTTAATGTCATTCCACCACTCGAACCATCACCCGATGCGTTGCGGACTACACCTCGGCGTTTACAAGACGGTGGAATCACACTCATGCCCCATCAACTTGATGGGATCGGTCGACTCCATCGATTACTCAATACAGTTGGTTATGGGATCTTGGCAGATGGGATGGGTGCTGGAAAGCAATATCAAGTTATTGGCCTCATTTTGGAGCTCTTGAGAGAGAACAACGGGAAGCCATGCATTGTTGTGATGCCAGCGGGACAGGTATCTGACTGGATGGAAGACTTTGGCCGCCGTGTCTCTCCCGCCATGCGTGTCCTGAGATACCATGGCCCTGACAGGTCTGCCATCACCAAGGAACAGATACTCGCAGCGGAAGTTGTTGTTACTACTTATGATATAGTCGCTCAAGAGTATACGGATATGTCCGAGTTCTTGAGAGACTTCCCAGCCATCAGTCAAGGCGTTGGTTGGAAGTCGGTCGTTCGTAAACCCACTTGGGCTCTGGAAACGCGCCCACTTACGCAACATTGGCCTCGATCGCTTCTCTTTACCATCGAATGGAATCTGGTGGCAATGGAAGAAGGCCATAATATCAAAACGCCTAAGGCTAAAAAGAGTCGAGGTTGTATTGCCCTGATAGCTGACCGAAGACTTCTCATCACAGGTATCTTCTAACATGATATCGTTCATCAAGAGCTGAAGACACTAATCGCGTATTTCAGGAACCCTTTACCTCAACACTTACATGGATTTCTGGACCTACTTTGCCTTCCTTCGCGTGAAACCGCTCCACGACATAACCATGTACAGGCAGTATTTCATACTGAGAGGCCACAATGATATCACAGCCAAGCGAATCAAAGGTGATCGTCGAACCATTCTTCATACCATCCTCAGAGGTTTCTTGGTTCGCCGAGAACCCGGCAGCAAATTTCGTGGTGTGGTGGTAGATGGATCCATACATCCTCTCGAAATCTTGCGGCACCACCACACACTTGACAACGGTGATCGACTAGGCGATGTTAGCTACAACGCGTTTCTTCAGAAAAAATGCACAGAGAGCGCTACTCAAGAGGCTACGAAGTACAGCTGGGATCCTCGTTACCGTCGCATCATCCTTGAGGGGCGTGAAGAAGTTCCAAAAGCTGATTTACCAGATGATTTTCCTGGCGATAAAACCCTCCAGCAACACACAATTGCGCGAATGAGTGTTTGCCACTGGGCACTCCCTTTGGCTAGATACTCACGCAGTATCGTCCTCCCATCTCATGAATCAAATGTCGATGCGGATCTGGATCTCGACGAATATGGAATTGGTGATGATGATGGCTACAACGAACACGATCTTGAAGGTACACAATGTGGGAAGGTTCTCGCACTGATGGCCGAGGCAAGAGCAGCTGCCGTTTCGAACGGCAGGAACATCACTGAACGAGAAGTGTTCTGCTCCGCTATGCGACATGGCGAGCTATGGGCTTCCTCTCGGATGGTACAAGTCGTGCGACGGATCCACGAACATATTCGCCAGCGGCCTGGTAAGGTTCTCGTATTCAGTGAATATATCACAGCGCTGGACGTGCTTCGAATCGGTCTTAAGAAGAGTCACGATTATGAATGCATTGAATACAATGGCAGATTGACAGCATCAACGAGAACCCATCACGTCAAGCAATTTCAGCTTGATCCAAGTATTGAGACTCAAGACGGGTTGAACAAAAGGCGAATTATGTTGGTATCAACATTTGCAGGTGGCGTCGGTTTGACATTGACTGCAGCTGATGGGGTATTTATGCTGAACCTTCCATGGACTCCGGCTTTGCTAGAACAAGCATTCAAACGCGCTCATCGAATTGGCCAGACACGCAAGGTAACGGCACATACCTTCATGGTCACGAAATCGTTAGAGGCATGGATCCTTTTAACAGAAAAAGAGAAGGGCATTCAGAGCAGGCAGATCGTACAATCAACCACTATGGATACCACCGAGAATCGCCGCCTTCTCAAGAAGATCGAAGATATGAGAAAAATGACTCGTGAGGAGTTCTTCGACATGGTATGTCACTTGCTATTCCATTTGTGTCGCGATCAATTGACTATCTCCAGGCCAGTCAGCTCCGTATCCTGGGCAGACTTGAAGAAAACAGTGAAGACGACGAAGAAGACGATGGTTGAGCTCACGGATCTGAGCGGAGGCGGTCGGCACGTCTCTGGATGGCTACATTGCAATCCATTGCTGCTGGCACCTTTGGAGAGATGATCAATTCAATGCAATTTGTATTATAACACTCGATTATACCATGAGCGTGCAAGAGGGAGAATCGTTGATTCGTCTGAGCACTTGGAATAGATTCAAATTGGATTTCAACTCCCACCCCCAATACCAACCATCACCGAGTTCATGATCCCACACCAATCACGCCATCACCCCATATAAAGAATTGTGCCCTGTGGAAACTCCCGATTGTTCGCCACGATCCCATCTGCCAAGAGATTCCCGATTCTCGTCAAAACTTGTTCGTTGCTCTTGGTGAGCTTTTTGATATTGTTTTGAATCCTTCTAGCAGTGTCTGCCAAAGCTGTGAGAGTGTCGATAGTATTGGAATTAAGTTCGTGCCTAGACGCATCTTGGTTACTCGTCTGTGATCCCACCCCAAGACGCTGTGCAATGAACCTTTCCAGATCATCTACCAGTTGCTGTGCAATAATCTCCACTGCGCCAGACGCGACCTTGAGATCCGCCTTTGAGCTCTTCAAAGCCTCTTCTGTTTGCATATGCGATGCCAAGAAGTTCTGTCGGACTGATCGCTCTCTGAATATCCAAGACCTCATGTCGCGAAGCCTCTTGCTGACTTTGCTACATTCTCTGCTGTAATTCTCCCTCATACCGTCGACCGTTCTCTCGCGCTCTTTCTGTATGTCTCTGATGACATCTGGGGCCTCCACCAAAGCTGAAAGGTCGGAAAGCTCGATTGTTATGTAATTGACGCCATTTTGCTTGATTAGATCATACTTCCCATCCCTCACATCCCTCTTAAGCTTGTTGACGACGAGAGATATCTTGCGACGGGCGACTGCGATACTGGCGGACATCGTGAAAAGATCTGCAATTGTCAGTCGATTGTGAATCTTGTCGTATGCAAAGGATTACGTTACCGTTACAATCAATCAAGTTCTCGACGTATTGTCCTAGCTTAGAACGGGAGAAACAGGCAATAGTCGACCCACTGTTATTTGATGGATGTAGAGACAACAGCGTCGGATGTCCGAGAGGAGAGATCAGGGCACCTGTTTGATTATGTGGAAACTTGAGAGTTTTATTAGGTCAATTCTCAAAATGGCACGCGGGGACTTGTTCGATATAAATGCATTTTTACGAAGGAAGAAAACTTGATATCGAATAAATCATCCAGCGAACTTCATGGTTCAAAGTAACAAATCACTGGTCGATCATATGTACGAGCACACATATTGTCCTTTGGATATCGTTCAAAATGCAAGACAGAGAAGTCGCAGTACTGACACGAAGTACTGAAATACCATTAGTACTGTACATGAAGTATCGACTTTAACATGAAGTACTGAAATAGCACTGAAGTATTTGGCACGTGTCACCCTTGACTCGCCAGGCACATGATACTTTCCTGTTATTATTGTTATCATTGCAAAACCATTTTTTACATATTATTTCTCACCTCCATGACTATTCAAATATTAGACAACACAAAACCCGGTTTGGCTATGGCGACAAATCGCCTTACGGGACTTCCGAAAGAACTATCATTGGAGATTGCGCGCTTGCTTCTTACTTCTGAGGAATATCTTGACGATCTATGCAATTTCAGATTGACATGTCACTCCCTTGATATGATCGGTATCGATGTAATGAGAGAGTATCGTCAGAACCAGATTCAGTCATTACATCGCGAGCCATCCATACGCAAGCACGTGTACTTCAAAGTCTTTGACTCACCTGGACAGACCAACATGCTCAGCGCAGTCAGTCGAAACCATCTACTTGTTCAAGACATATCTACACTTCGCATTCAATTCTTGCAACAGTATGAGAGGAAAGCGATCGCACCGGTCAATCTGCAGGAGTGTGTGTCGTCTTGTAAAAGATTGGTATCTCTTCGCAAGGTGATCATCGAAATGCCACGTGCGGAACACCAACTGGAAAACATCATCCTGTTCTTGCCGGTGGTACTCGACAGAGCATGGGTTCATACGTGTGCCATCATCAAAGGTATCTACGAAAGTGGTTCTCCCATTCCTCTACACATACATCTTCCCGAGATCATGTTCCCAAAGACAAAGTCGGCGGCCGATCACGTCGCTCGTGCGTTCAAAGGCGTGCAGCATTTAAAGATATGCCTCCATGAACCCTTCTGGCCACACTCTCTCCCCGCTCATCACGTCAATGGGTGGATGTCTATTCTCCATAAGGCATCGCCGACTTTGAAAAGTATCGAAATGATTAGACTGAACTACGACAATCGTTCTTGGGCCAGATACGAATCATGCACGCTATACAATCATCTGGTAGACTGTCGATATGGTCACATCACGAAAATCAATCTCAGCGATGTGGATGTCCCGAGCCTTTCCATCAAAAAAATGATTGAAGGTATCAGAGATACATTGTGTTTCCTAGTGCTCAGATGCGTGATCCTGGACGATGGCGATATATATGCCCTTGTGCTCTGGATGAAAGCTACACTGGGACAGCTCGCCCTGCCGCCAACTCCTCTACGAACCTGCTCATTGAGTTTCGTGGCAAATGGTCAGAATTTTCACAGTTTGGCAACCATAGTAAAAGCTGGCGGGTTCAGATGGGAAGTACCTCGCGACTACATCGCCACTGCTATCAACAATGGGTTCTCGTCTCCACTCATGCCGGGCCATTGGGAAATCGGCAATTTCATTATCGGGGGACAGTTTAAAGACATTATCGATGGTGATGGTGACTGGTGCCTCTACGTGGAAACCGCGGAACATAATAACACTCTTTCTGACCCCTCTGGACAATCTTACGGATCGATTATGGTCAGTCCCAGGCCCGACGACGACAACTATTACAATGAAGTTAGTATTCGCAAGTTCGCTAAAGGGTTGTTCGAGATGCAAGACGAATTTGAGTTATCTGAGGATGAAAAGTGATCAGGCACAGCTCCAAACCACAACACAGACCACAACACCATGGGAGTAATCGATGGCAATAGACATTCTTGATCTCCGAGCTCAAGACGTGCATTTCATATTTCCATAGGAAGATAACGTTAAATAGTATTTCAGTTTATTATACACCAAATACTGATGTTGTGCATTCGACAATCAACGTGTCCTTCATGAAGTCTGTGACTTAACAATCTCATAATGTTGAGGTTTGCCATAGCTCCTATAAACTCAGGTATGGAGCTCCAATATGTTTGAGTTCATGATTGGCATAACCAAATACTCCGGGGAGAAATTCCGCCACAGATAATTCCTGGATGTGGGGTTTAATTTTTTGCGGGGTTCGACAGCCGACAAATGGTGCAGCGCTCAAATCAAGGAAAACTAGGAATTCAGCTATCACCAATGAACAGATATGTGTCAATAAAATGGCGAGACAATCTGGTCGCGGAAAGAGAAGCTTGGGAAGAGGCATGAAGTAGGATTGGGAGGTGTGGAGTATAAGGCTGATCCGCACAAAACCATGCTGCCATTTAGCGTTTTGTGCCAATACCCTAAATTGTGGGAATGGGTAGGGCTGTGGAGTTCATTATGTTGAGGAAATGATAGATTTGCTTCTATTGTTTCTAATTTTATGAAATCACTTCGTGCTGGTCGCTGATATCATCGTCACCGTAGCGCACATCAGCTTGATCGCTATGATAGTTCTACCCCTCATCTGACTCAGATTGAGTGTCCTCCTCTTCACTTCTTTTCATCACTCGCATGTCTCGTGCCTGATGTAATGTTAGAACGCTCAGCGGTGGCGAATACCCATTGCTCGACTTACCTCACTGACGAACTGTTCGTAGCTCCAACATTTCATTTGATTGACCGTAGCTGTGATCTTAGCATCTCGCGTCGCCTGCATCACAATTTCATTCCCTTGGATTGTCTTTTCGTTGCCTGTGCGTTCCATCCAGTCTTCGATGGATTCATTTGCGGTGAAGATGTGTGCAGAGACATCCCTGAGCTGCCCTATACGGTGTGCGCGCTTAATGGCTTGGTCCTGGTATGCGGGTGTCCATGTTAGGTTCAAGATGAATACTCCATCCGCCGCAGTAAGATTGAGACCGACGCCGCCAGCACGCATCGTGACAAGCATAATGCGCGGTCCGTCGCGTTGTTGGAATTGGCGAACCCCATCATCCTTAGCCATGGTAGAAAGCGTACCATTGTACGCAAGGCAATCATAGTCGTATTCCTTCTTTAACCCGATAGCGAGGACATCCAGTGCGGCGAGGAACTCACTGAACACGAGCACTTTCCCCGCGTGGGTCCGGAGGTGGTCATGGATGGAGGTGGCCACCGCAAGCATACGTGATGATTTCCACATGTCTCCCTCGCGCATGGCATGGATGAATACCTCTCTTTCTGATTTTTTCTTCCCATTTTTGACCACATCACGGTGTCCTGCCATCAGCCTCAGTAAATCGTCAGACCGCGTAGTCATATCTGTGTTGCCTGCCATGCCATAGTCATCTTCCTGCATCACACTGGAGTCCATATCTTCCTCCTTCGCCATCCACATATCCATCCACGTATCTAGAGATCCTTCGATCTCCGCCAGTTCCATGAATGGGTCAACGGAGATGTCGATACTTGATGTTGTGTGGGCAGAAGGCATAATTGGAGTTGACGACCTCGCGTATCTGGCAAACTGTAACGCCCAATGACAAACACTCATACGTGCGATCATCTGTTCTCGCAGTGTGTTTTTCTTTGGGTGGTCATGCGGAAGATCACGTGGAGGCTTAGCGTCCCGACACCCATCCGCTATCAACCTGTACTCGGGATTCCAATCATACTTGGTGGCATCCTGCGTCTGAGCTTCTGTGCATGGTTTGTCGAGGAATTGGCTTCTGGTCACCGCACCGAATACTTCGCCATTGTCTAGTGCATGCGTATGTAGGACAGTCTTCAATGGAGTGATCGCACCATCCACCTGCCTTCCTGCGAAAATGTCACCAGACTCTCGTCGGATTGATATACCTCGCAGGATGACATGAAGCACGGCACACCTCTTGCCTTCCAGCCTCCTTTTTAAGATGTCTGCTCGACCTTTCAAGATAAAATACTGAGAATACACCGCTTCGTTGTCGAGAGGTTCGACACGCAAAAAGGCGAAGTACGCCCATATATCCCGATATTCGTTCATGTATGGAGTGCCTGTGATTATCAGCCGGCAATCTGCTGATAGTGCAATGCATCCTTTTGTTCTTTGTGAGCTGCGCTTTTTGATATTGTGCCCTTCTTCCAGTGCAACCAGGTTCCATGCAATAGTGAAAAGAAGACAGCGGGGCCATTCCTTGGCTAATGGTACTAATTCTCTTGCACTGGACGGTTTGACAAATCGAGATTTCCACATATGGCCGTCAGCAACTAACGGGAGATCTTCATGTAGATTACACATCTCTTCGTACTCTTGTCCGACTAGCTCGTACGTTGTGATAACCACGTCGGCCGCTAGGACTTGTCCCTTTGTAACAGAATGTCGTCCTCGTCCGTGGTACTCGATGACTATCAACTGTGGCTGTACTTTCGTTAAGAAGTCATCGCGCCATGATTTTAAGAGGTTGGTAGGAAGGACGATAAGACATGGTTTACATCTCTTCAGCTTCCGAAGTTCTACGATCAATCCGATCGTCTGGTACTGTTTACCGATCCCCATCCCGTCTCCAAGTATGGCATATCCGAGAGTAGACAGCAAGTGAAGCATTCGCCCAATGCCATCCAGCTGATGAGGGAATAGAAGGACACCGGCTTCGCGCATCTGATCCGGTGTACATTTCAGAGCATATGGGGACTGCTGAAGTCGTGGTAAGGTGTTGAGGCCCATCTGCAGAATCCTCCAAAGCCGATTGAGTGAATCATCCAAGTCATGATCTTCACCATACGCTACGCACCACATGATAAGCTCATGACCTCAAACTCACGGAAATAACTTACCATTTGCTTCTCTAGTACGACCGAGTGACTTAGTCCCGTCGTCGTTGTCTTCTATTGTGTATTCTTGGTGTGCTTTGCTGGACAGATCCGGATCATTGATACCTCCTTTGTATTCGTGTTCTGTACCCAGATTTCGCGACGTCAACTGTTCATCGGCATTCATTTTTACCACACCCGAGTCAATCAAGGCTTGACGAAGATTAATACTAGCAATGGCATTGCGAGTTTGTATCATACGGACGTCCGGTTCATAAACCTTGATGACAGGAGTGTGGGCGATTATCGCCTGGAATTCTTCGACTGATGGTGACAATGCAGGTGCTGTCATCTCCGCATGTGTACAATTCGTGTTTTCGCGTAATAAAATTCATTCCCGGAGGGGGCGTTAAAACCAGGACCAGAAATAGTGAGCATAAGCAGAATTGAATTTTCAAGGACAGACTTAAGGAAATGTCAGGTTATAAATAACACTCCAAACAGACTCAAGTTTATGGTGGGTGTGTAGAGGGATAATAAAAAGTTCAGCACGATGTCGAGATATAATTTACCAAGGCACTGAGTCATGAGTACAGGCACGTCGTGACTTTAAAGTTAAACTTTCTTTTCTTCTGTACTATGAATGAAGTCTGGTTGCACTCCGCACCTCAGGGCGCAACCAGACTACAACGCGGCACTGTACTTTATTATTAACTACTGATGTTCTTCAAATCAAATCAATGTTGCAGTTATGTGCTTCACTACCCGCAGGCGATAAATGTCCATGTCATTATTGCAATATTGTATGTGCTTTACACATGAAGTCCGCAATATGGAGTACTAATTTACATGATGACTGTACAGTAGTACACTTTGCTTGTTTCAGAATTATCGCTTATTTTTACCCTCACACCAAATGTTTGTATCCAAGTTATTATATACTTCTTCTCATTATTTACCCTCTTGATTTCGTATTCTCTTATTCACCACTTCCTTGTCTCGCCTTCCAACACAGCTTTGTTATTGTTGTTGTTGTTGTTGTTGATTTCCTTATTTATCATTTCGCCTGAACTCCATTGAAGTCTAAATAAAAGGCAGCGGCGCAAAGATAGACTGATGGAATCAATCGGAAGTGAGTGAGAACCCATCACAGATGCCTTACAACATGCTAACACTCATAAGCGATGGATACAGAATTAGAAGCACTCCGGGCCGAGAGAAGACGACTAGAGGACGAGGTTGGTTCAAGCACAATGAGGCTCAACGAGCTCAAAGCCAGCCTATATGGCACACAAGCAGCCCTCCGCAACTCTCGTCAGGACCATGGTTCGGAACACCTTCTATTTGCGCTGTCGAGAGAAACTGCCGCGATCACGCACATGGTAAATTGCATTCGTCAAGGTCAATCGTTCGTATCTGACATCCTTAAAGATATATCTACTTCGACGCAGCGAGCAGGAGATCAGGAAAGCAATCGAAGGGCTTGAGGTAGACTTAGGGAAGCTGGCCCATGTTAGCGACCTAAACAGTCGAAGACTCGTTGATTACGAAAATCTCGCATTGGAGCATGGCCTCGAGTCAGTCACGGATCGCCATGGTCCATGAGGTACCATTCATAGCACGATCCACATAAGAGACGGTAATTGTTTCGTAAGATAGAGAGAATGGATCAGACATTTGTATTATTTAACCAAATCCTGCATGGATTGAGTAGAAAAGGCTCAATATATGCAGCCTCATTTCAACGCATTGTCCCCCATGAAAGCCCAAGACAAAGAGCCAGGCAGCGCACGGCGGGCCGTCATTTCCTTGAAGATATCATCGCTACTCATATCGAGCAAACGCTCTGACCGAACTTGCATGCTAACATGGGTATCCTGCCATTGCTTCTGGATTTCAATGAGTGTTTCCACCTTTTCGATCTCTCTACGTGAGTTCTGTAGAGTTTCTTTGAGAGATGCGATCTGTGTCTTTTCGAATTTTATTTCCCTCAGAAGCTCACTAGTCCTATCGAGTTGAAACGGTTCCTGGATGGATCAGTAAGATAAATTGCTTTGCGCGACTCAACTTACTGCATGAGCGGCGTATTGGTTATGGCTTGAGCTTGATCCCACGCCCGGCTCCATATGAAGTTCTTCTTCAAACATCGAACGCGATGCCTGCTATTGAGAATACCTTGTTAGAGACTGAATGCAATGCACAAAGGCATGTGACAAACCATTCGTGTATTCTGTTCATCTGCTGCTTCATCTTCATAGTTAAAGAATACGTGTTGGCTCTTGCGACGGTCAGGAACAGCAAGGGTGTCGGTTCTGGAGGTACGGGAGTCGCTGTCTAGGAACTTTTCCTGTGACTGGAGATGCAGTGCATTGGTAGTCTGATACCCTGATAGGGGATCGGAAAATGGAAGCTGTTCGCCGCCTCCCTGAGCATATTGATCAAATGATGTGGTATATTGATCGTCTACGTAACTCCCCCATATTGGTTGCGCAGTTGAGGTGTGAGGATCATGACTACCCCATGATGTGATATTGACGTGCTCCATGTTGTTTGATTGCAATGCATCGGATGGAGGGATACTGCCATGGTACGGGAAGGAGTTCGGATCCAGGCTGCCAGAGGACTCATGCCAGGATGGTTCAGGTAAATGGATATGGTCATCTCCATCCTTGTACGAGAAGTAGTCGATGGTTGCGTTGGTCGGCGTGACATAATCGGAATGTGATGGATTGGTCGGTGTCGTAGTCGAACCCATTTGGATGTTTGCCGGAAAGCCGCGTGGACTTAGATTGAGTGGAACAGATTGATCGTGTTGGTTTTCCTGTCGGTGTTGACCTCCACCGAGATCCATGGTGAAGTGGAGCCAACAGTACTATTCGTGTGAGGTGATGTTTGATGTGGAGAAGGGGTGGTATTGAGGAAAAGCACGAATGTTATACACCAGCAAACGCGATGTTTGTCATGGGACGCGTCTTCACTTACGCGTTATTTCCTTATATCTTTCGTCTTTTCCCTCCATCTCTATGTTCTTCTGCTTTGTGATTTAATGCCCGCTCACAGACAATCGAAATAGGTCGGTAGTTCGACATTGTTTTCGGCCATCCTGGCTTACAACCGATAGATTTGACTCGTTATGGATTTCCAGGCCGAGGAAGCTCGTCGTGGAAGATCCATTCAAGAACAGCCCAAGATAACAAAGGACGCCCTCGAACAACAACTCGCAAATCAAATGCCTGTACTAAATGCAAGATATTTCACGCTTCAGGGTTCCATCGTTTTCGTGCAAGATTTGTTCCATTGGACCAACGCTATGACAACATACGTAATCCGTCAATCTGGGGAGGAGGACTTGGTTCATTGTTTCGAGCGAGCATTGGTCCCTCAACCGTTCGTGCCTATGGCGCTTGCGACGCTGCCATATCCTGATCATCTTGAGAAACGCATGGAGCTGAACTACGAAGCCATCTACGAAATCGGCGATTGGATCAACCAAATGTCTCTCAAGGTTCTACAACTCTTACGTCAGATTCGGAGCTTCCAGTCGCGACATCGGTTCCAACTACAGCAGATCGCGCGACTTCAAGACAGGGACGACGCTGATTCTACAAGTCGAAAGTTCCATATTGTCAGTGTCATTATGCATATGCAGCACAATATCAGTCGAGATATCTACTCATGCTTGGAAAACATCGTCTCCGTACCATGGGAAGCGGTACTAGTGGCAGACTGTCATGCAGTTGAGGACATGAGCGAGTGGAGGAGGGCGCGCCAAATGTCACTCGATGATGACTGGACGACATTCAAGATATTTCAAGAAGAGAATCTCCGCACCGCTCTGAATGTCACGATGGGGCCGTCAAATGGGGATCGAGGAGAAGTTATAAGGATTCTTGCGGAGCAGCGAAAGGTATCTCGCTACAGTATGGCGAAGGTAACTATCGAGAGAATGGCCATGATCCATTCGCATGTCGCTGTGGCAGGATTGAACGTTGGACAGTACGGGCATTGGGTGGAACCTTGGTATTAATAATAGATCGGACAATTGCACCATTATCACGTGATCAATGGCCACGTGAAAGTAAATAATAATTTGTTTGTCTAATAATGGAGGCACTATAGCCTTGGACCTCTGATCGTGGGACTTAACAACCAGTATGCTTCGCCTTGCCACATCTCCCTCATGACAGTGTATGGTGTTGAAGGGGGGGGTGCGTATGACGATAACATATTGTTAATGGTTCTCGTTATGACGTCCTTTCGCGAGTGAGCTTTCGTTTCGTCACCGTCGTTTGGTCCGGGCGCATCGAAACGAGCCTCCGAGCGTTGAGCGTTCACATGTGCCAGCCAATTTGAAGTTAGGAATGGAGTGATCCCATTGTTGATCCCTTCCAGTTGAGCATTGCGCAGTATCGGGGTAGCAGGCGGTGCACGGATCGCCCATTTCAACTCTCTTTGAGCAACAAGCACAGCCTCTAGTTGTGGCTCGCTCCAAGGGGTCCTGCTCTTGACGTAATCATCAATCGTACGAGAATGTACCTCTTCTTTTGATTTTGTGATCCGGTTCTGTGATATGCGTTTTCTTCCCGGTTTCATTTTCTTCGTGACGTTCTCATCGCTCAATGGTATCGATTTCCTTTTCAGTGTCGACGAACCTGGGCCGCTGGCTTTGTCGTGTTCTTCTTGGTATAAAGTCCATGTGATCATTGCTTTTTCAAACCATCGGCCACCTGGCACGCAATGATGGTTCATGTGGTTATTGAGAATCTCGAATATCTTGATAGCCCTCCTTCTCTTCCTTTCCCTGGGATTACCGGAGAATTGTGTCAACTGGAACTCTGGTGCGAATGTACAAGATTCCTCATTGCACGTCTTGGGATTGAGTTTTGTGTTATCCGAAAAAAACCGGGGCGAGTAGGTGGTCCCTTTGCGGTTGAACACAGTGACAGACGCGAAGGCTTCAGTGTGATAGCCCAGCATGGTATCATCACAACCACCAACCCGCAGCAAGGGTCTGCATCCTGATCCGTTCTCCTCTTCTATTATCAAGTTGTTGCATAAAGAACAGTCCACACGAGGACCACGTTTGTTTTCTTCCATGTACAGGGTTGCGAGCTACTCTGCAGATTGATACTGTGCGGAGAGATCTTTTGAAAGGAGTTGTCTGTTAGACGATCTTCCTGTAGTCGAGTAATATTGCCACGAAGAATGATGATGTTGCAGATGAAGACCTTGTTGAGTAGATCAATAATGTTGTAGAGGAGGACCGAGAAGAATGGAGAATCTTAGAGGAGGGAGTCCCTTGTGATGATGAAGTGAAGGTTACGGGTTTCAATGATATTCCAAATGGTGGATTGGACAAGAAGGGGGAATGAGTTAAATATATTGGATGATGATATCTGACCGTCGAAGGTGGAGGAGCAAAGGACTATGAATATAACAGAAAGAAATGGTGACGGAAGGTTTGCTTAGCCACTCCACAAGGTCAAGCGACGAGCCACGGGTCACTTGGCAGTACTGGTTGTCGAGAGATCTTCGGACCCCGACTACTATATCCTGTAACTGAAAGACAATACCCTAAGAGCGAATTGACTTGGATTTCCCGTAGTCGTGGAAGTTTTTGTGTCATGAACTAGTGAGCATCCGACAGACTTTTTGATGTCTCGAAAGTTTTAGAAGAGTGGTTTGTGAGATTTCAGAGATCTACTGCTAGAAGGTTGTGTACCGCGAGACGACATTACAATGAAGCGAGTTTTGAGGATCTGAAGATTAGCTGTGCGTCTCATCTGTAACATAGGTACCGCATTTCCGCCATTCTCGCGAAGAGCAGCTTCGTCCGAACGGCCATATCGGGGGTGTTGTCTTGTCTGGTGGAAGTCATTGAAGGTTCAAGGGGCGCGACACGATCAGTTTGTTTGTGCATTTTGGACCTTTCACACCACATCTTTTGTTGCTTCGCACTACTACTCTGCTTGCCAGTCTTCCCTTCTCCATGACCCTGATTGTCCATTCGGTATAGGAAGAGTGTTGCCCGGAGGTATGAGTTTCGACATAATTGTGTTCCCTTGTGCTTAGACGTTCCATGGAGGTTGCGGTCTTTTGTACTTCGTCTAAACTATGATGTGTCATTTAACACTATCACGTGATAAGAAAAAAAAACAGGGGTTGGCTGTTGTCGCCGAGCTGGATGCGAGGGCGCCCGGCCCATAATCTGGGGTAATAGTTCCGCCTTCGTGTGTGTGTAAATTTCCTCCGCAAAACTGGCGCGCCAGAGTTTGACTGCTAACGTCCAGGGGGTATTAGTAAGCAGGGGTAGTACTGAACACCTCCAACAGCATAATCCTAAATAATTACCACTATATTAAACGCGTTCAATTATTAATAACAACTATAAATATTAATAAAATAAACCTTTAGAATACCTACCGCGACTATACCAACGGTATTTTTACTACTTTAGCCTCTACAGCTCGTAGTTAGAGCGTTTCGCGCTATACTCTCGCTGCACGCCTATAGAGGAGATAATATCGATAGATAGCCTACGAATTTTAATAACGCCTAACGATAGTATAAGAAAGACTCTTCGTATAGTAGATCTATAGTATAGACTACTTAGGGTACGCTCTAAATTTCGCCTAGGTACGTTACTTCGCTATTAGGCTACTAGCTTAGAACGATAATTTTAAACCTCTTAGTAAGTAATAGATCTAGTAATTTAAACGTCGAAATCCTAATGTCGTATCCCTATATAGAAGGATAATTAAGCTAAAACGGATACTAGCCTATACTCCTAAGACGTTTAGTAACTATTACGACCTCCTTTTCAGCCTAATAGACGAGCTTAATATCCAAATACAGGACATCCATAATATAGACGAAATGGGCAGCTATCTTAGGCCTAAAACCGACGGTATAGTACTAGGACTAGTAGATAAGACCTAAACAACTATAAAAGGAGAATTAAATAGGGAATAGGTTACCGTTATAGAGTATATTAGTACTATTAGGACCCATACAAGGCCGTTAATTATTTTTAAAGGTTAAAACCTCTAGCACTAATGGTTCGAAGAAGAAGACCCCGATTAGATATATACTACCTCTAATAAAGGCTAGACGACGAATAGGATCGGTTTAGGCTAGTTGTAGTATATATTTATCCTAGAAACGCGTACCGAAACGTCTAAAACGCATGGTCGGCTTTTAGTATTAGATAGCTACGCTTTATACGCCGACGTTAAATTTATAGACGAGTATAATAGAAATAAGATCACTATTGTATTCCTACCGCCCTATACCTCCTACGTTCTTTAGCCGCTTAACGTAGCCGTTTTTACGTCGCTTAAGGCTCGATATAAGGCCTATATTTAGACAATAACTAACTTCGAAAACGCTCCCCCGGTAGATAAGTAACGCTTTATATAAGCCTACTCTAAGACTTAGGAGGATGGCCTAATAGTATCTAATTATTAGGAAGGCTTTATTATAACCGGTATATGCCCACAGAATAGAGACAAAGGCCTATCATCCCTATTCTATCAACCATACGTCCTACCTAGACCTACAATATCTCTAGCGCAAAAATTATAGTTCCTAGAGGCCGATCCGTCGGTATTAAGGACCCTATAAAGTAGCCGTTGTATCTAATAGTAGGTTATTAGTAATTTATCGAATAAGCGTTAGGTTAGAGGTATAGCTAAAAAAGTAGGTAAACGGATCGATACGTTAGCAGCCTAAAACGCCTAATAACAACGTAAAATTAAGGTACTATAGCAAGAGGTTAATCGTCTAAAACACCCTAAGAAACGTTTAGCTTTAACCCTAGAGGATAGAACCGATTTAAACGTAGTATTTACTAATAAGGTAGCTATTAGACGTAATACTACAAAACAGCGGCATAAACGCTTTAAAACTATTACTAAAGGCAAATAGTAGGCTACAGCAGCAAAGCAGGCTAAAAAGACTATAAAAGCAGCTAATAAAGTCCTCGAATTTATACAGGGTAGTTAATAATTATTATATTGATATTTAATACTAGTGTGTTGAAAGGGTGTTGAAATCAGCTCACTACTACCCCTGCTCACTAATACCCCCTGGACGTTACTGCGTGTGTTTTTATGATTTTATCGGATATATAGCCCTCTTAAGTTATCTCCAAAACACATTTCCCATCCACCAACCTTTACTTTGCTCAGTAAGTTAATACCCGACCGATCTGTTCCCCATACCTCAAATATGCTCAATGGCGCCCACCAAAAGAAGCCCCATGTAGCGCTCTCCAAGTGCCCAAGGCGCTGTGCGTGAAGTGAAACTGAGGATTTCGCGTTACTGGTAGTATTTATAAGTATATAAATATAAGTTCCAAAGGCCTTTTAATCCGTCCATCCGCTTTGCCATAAGGTATCTTCAAGCTGAAATAAGTAATTGAGCGTCCAAGGGAACGGATGATAGCAAATGTCACTCCGATTCAACTAAGGACAATACATAGGTGCCGTCATGGTGGTAATTTATCAAACAAAAGTCCTGTCATTAAATTTACATAATTCAGAGCCCTAAGCAGTCAAACACTCAAGCGCCAGTCTTAGTAGCCTTGTTACGTTGTCCGTATGCTGCTGTAGCGTAGTCTCCCTTGTGAACTATGAGGTCTGTGGGATTGTAATCTTCTCTTCCTGAAAAATAAGAATCCAAGATGTTTTTCACTCCATTCGCGTAGCGAACTTGTGCATCGATGGACGTACCACTCATATGAGGGACACAACAATTTCCTTGAGAGAGGAGAGGAGTGGATTAGTTTCATTCATTCACAAGAGAAGAGTTTTGGAAAGACATACCTCCACCCCATGGGTGCTCAGCGTAACGCATCGGGTGATCCTTGGGGGCGGGCTGGACGTCCCAGACGTCACCACCGTA
>Ga0160427_10000423_pt1 | contig 25642 bp, 32 predicted proteins | sample SolpanmetagenomL_FD_108194 | JGI IMG/M metagenome (GOLD analysis project Ga0160427, IMG submission 108194) | Solar panel surface microbial communities from Lawrence Berkeley National Laboratory, California, USA - L | ecosystem: Engineered > Built environment > Solar panel > Unclassified ...
ATCGCCAGGAGGCAGCCAATTTTTCGTCGCCATATTTGCCGCCTCCGGTAGGCGCACGAACTGTTGCAGGGTCATGCACCACACTATGCCTATAGTGGCAGCAGGTTGCAACAATATTCAAGATTTGGTGCAGCACCTTGCAACATGTCCCCATGTTGCGGTAATCTGCAACCTATGGGACAGCTTGGTGAAAAAGTGAAAGCGCGCCGGGAGCTGTTAGGCCTGTCCCAGATAGCTCTCGGCGAGAAATTAGGTCTCTCAGACGGCAGAAGCTACTTCAGCAGAATCGAAGCTGGAAAGCTCATTCCGTCTCGGATGCGCCTAGACGCTCTGGAAAGGGCGCTCAACTTTTTGCCTCAGGAGTTGCAGGTTGCTGCACTTTCTGATGAACAAGTACAGGAGGCTACAACTGTATGACCGCCCCCCGTCCCATCTCCCCTGCCGAGCGCCTGTCACACAAGTTGTCAGAGGCCGCCGAACTCTTGGCGATCGGCAAGACCCGTCTCGACGATCTGATCGCTTCCGGTCAGATCGTCCCGTACCGCGAGGGGTCAGACCGCCGGATCTCGCACCGCGAGTTGCTGGCCTACGTCGAGCGTCGTGACGCCGAGGCCCGCGCTCAGAACATCGCCTTCCAGGCCCAGTACGGACAGCGAGCAGCCCGAGGCTGACAACAAAAACCGCGCCTTTCACGGGTGGACAAGACCCAGGCGCGGTGTTCGGTTTTAAGGAGACGCTACATGTTACATCAGAACGCCAACAGCTTCTACGCTCCCAAGACTCCGCTCCAGGCAGCGGTGGCGACCGTGACCACGGTCCGGGACACCTACTACGCCAGCGACATCTGCTTCGCGTCGCCGAACACGAAGACTGCAAAGCACGGCATCGTCGTGACCCGGCTCAGCGATAAAGCGGTGGCCCCGTCCTTCACCAACCTGCTGGTCAAGAGCAGCGGCTACAGCAGCGTAACCGGACTGGGCAGCTGGGACACCTTCGAGGAGGCGGTGCAGGCCCTGCTGGAGATCGGCGTGCGGCACTTCGAGCAGCAGGCGGTGGCGCAATGAACGGCACGCCCGACGAGCACGGCAGCCCGACCTGGGGCGTACAGCGCGACCAGCCCGAGACCGTGGTGCAGCTCGCCGTGATCGCCCACGCCGACATCACTCCCTATGCCGACCGGCCCATCCGCCTCACGTTGCTGGCCCCTGAAATTGGAGAGCTCGACGACACCGAAAGTGCCCACGTGCAGATGAGCAAAAGCGAGCTGCTGCGACTGGTGCAAGCTGGCCTCGCGGTACTGGACTCGTTCAAGGAAGGCGAGTCGTGAACCCCGTAACCCTGCATCCCTTGCTAGCTGACGAGTCGATGGTGGGCCTGCGCGTCGAATGCCCGCACACTGGGCAGGTTATATGCACCACCCTGACGCTCGACCAGCAGCGCGAACTGCTCGTCAGCCTGACCGGCAGCGTTGCGTGCGGCGAGCGCATCCTGGCTGACCCCTATGTACCCGCCGTGGCCCGCTTCGAGGACTGGAAGGCCCAGCACGCTGAAGGCTGTCCAGACTGCGACCCCACGCCGGCCCCCTGCACCTGCGAAGTCGCGCAGGGCGTGTATGACGCGGCCATCCTCGAAGACGTCCTGAACGGGCGGCGCTGATGCTGACAGCCGCTGTGATTGCTGCCCTGCTGCTGGTCGGCCTGTGGGTCATGAGCCAGACCACCCCTAAAGGCGACCGCTGATGCCCCGCCGTGAGTTCTTCGCCGTCCTGGTCCGCGTCGCCATCTGCGTGTGCGTCTTCCTGGCCCTGCGCGCCTCGATGTGGGCCGCCTTCGATCCCCGCCACAACTCGCTGCTGCCCATCTTCCTCTGGATGGGCGCTGCCTTCGCCTGGGCAGCGCTGATCCCCGTGATCGAGCGCCCCTGGCAGACCACCGGAGAGGTGCCCGCATGACCCAGCTCGCCGAGCGTACCCAGACCATGCCCTTGACAATCTCGCAGCCGCATCAGCTCGACCGCGAGCAGACCGACCTGATCAAGCGCACCATCGCCAAAGGCAGCACCGACGACGAGCTGCAGCTGTTCGTTGCCCAGTGCAACCGTACTGGCCTCGATCCGTTTGCCCGGCAGATTTATGCCATCAAGCGCTGGGATAACAAGGAGCGCCGCGAAGTGATGGGCGTGCAGGTCAGCATCGACGGTCTGCGGCTGATCGCCGAGCGCAGTGGCAAGTACGCGGGGCAGATGGGGCCGATGTGGTGCGGGAAGGACGGTCTCTGGCGCGAAGTATGGCTGGAAAGCACGCCGCCTGCCGCCGCGAAGGTGGGCGTGCTGCGCTCGGACTTCCGCGAGCCGCTGTGGGCCACTGCCCGCTGGGACAGCTACGTCCAGACCAACAAGGACGGTGCACCGGGCCCGATGTGGAAGAAGATGCCCGATCTGATGCTGGCAAAGGTGGCCGAGGCGCTGGCGCTTCGGAAGGCCTTCCCGCAGGACATGAGCGGCCTTTACACCGTTGAGGAGATGGCACAGGCCGAGAGTGCTGAGCCTGCCCAGCAGCAAGCCCGCACGGTGGACGTGACCCGCGAGGTCGCCCAGGCCGCAGGCGTCGAGCCGCAGCAGGTCGCACCTGTCCGCCCTCCGGTCCTGATTGCCTGGGAAGAGAAGATCGGTAAAGTCGGCGCCCGCTTGACCGAGCTGGGTTTGCGCGAGAAGGCCGTGATGGTCATGCGTCAGCACCCGAACTGGAAGACCGATCTGAGCGACGCCCAGGCGGTCTACGAGGCCATGAAGAAGATCGGTGAACAGCACGCCGAAGACATGGCCGCCCGCACCGCGCAGGAAGACGAGCTGCCTGACCAGAGCGAGCCGGTACAGGCCGAAGCGCTGATCTCGCCTGAACAGCTGAAGTCGCTCCAGACCGCCTACGGCTCCCGGCTCAAGTTCGGCACGCCTGAGGACCGGCACGACTTCGCCACCTGGCTCCTGAGTCTGCCTGCGAGGCTGCGCAGCACCAAAGACCTGACTGAAGAGCAGGCGACCGTCCTGCTGGACACCCTGGGCAGTTGGGACGCGAGTGCCGTCGAGCAGAGCCTGACCGAGTTCCGACGCTGGCAGACCGAGCAGGCCCCGTTCTGACGTCTTCCCTGCCCGCCCGGTTCACGCTGGGCGGGCCTCCGAGGTTCACTTCCATGGCAGAGATCCAACTTCACGGCAAACGCGGGACGGGCAAGGTGGCTCTGGTCGACGATCAGGACGCCGAGCTGCTGAATGCCCACAGCTGGCATGTCAGCCGTGACGGCTACACCCGCACCCAGCTCCGGGACACGCCCGGCCGCCGGCCAGTGATCGCCATGCACCACCTGCTGTTCGATGAGCAGGGCCAGGGCTACCGCGACCACATCAACGGCGATCCGCTCGACAACCGGCGCGCCAACCTCCGCCCCTGCACCAAAGCGGAGAACAATCGCAACCGAGGTTCCCACAAGACCAGCAAGACCGGCATCAAGGGCGTCAGCCCTTGGAGGGGCCGCTTCCGTGTCGTCATTCACGATGGCAAGAAGCAGATCTACCTGGGCAGCTTCCCGACGGCCGACCTGGCGGCAGCCGCATACAACGGCGCGGCCATCGTGCTGTACGGCGCGTTCGCTCGCCTGAACGTCATTCCCACCGAACAGGCGGTGCAACGTGCCGACTGAGGGGAAGGGCATCCCACTCCCAGTACTGCTCGAGCAGCTGACCGAGGCGGCCCGCATGAGCAGCACCAATACGGCCAGCATCCAGCTGTCAGGCGGCCTGCACGTCGCGGCGTTGATCCGGAATGACCGCCTGGCGCTCACCACTTGGCGCACCGCCAGCAAACAGCCGAGCCGGAAGGAAGTCGAGATCGTGGGCCGGGACGCGGGGATGCTGCTCCCGAAGATCACGGCCTTCGAGCGCAAAGACAAGATCCAGGCGTTCGCACTGGCAGACCGGGCGACCGGCCCCGACCAGTGCGACCATCAGCTCGGCAACCCGCTGCACGGGGACGGCCGCAAGGTCGCCTTCTACAGCTGGAAGTGCCTACACTGCGGCATCTCCGTGACCCGCACCATGGCGCGGCGAGGCAACGGCTCCACCTTCGAGTACGGTGACCAGCCCGTCGAGGAAGAGGCCTTCAAGGTACTGGTCAAGCGCGGCCCGAAGCCCTGGGCGGACATGCAGAAGCCAGACGCTGACGTGCTGTATGACCTCACCGAACGACTGAGGGCTGACCGACTCCAGGCTCTGGAGCTGAACCCAGGCCCCGCCCTGGTCGAGGCTGCCGACCGACCAATGACGGCCTCTTCCCGCCCCCGGCAGACAGCCCCCCAATTCATTCCCAGACTGTCTACCCCGGTAGACACCAACGAGACCAAGCAGGCGAAAGCAGCTCGGGAGGCCTGTGACGAGGCCGAGCGGCAGAGCCACATTCTGGTGCTCAGCTTCTGCTCGACGGTGCAGGGCCTGCGGTCGCGCTGGTTCCGGCGGCGCGAGGTCCTGGCGGCCCGCCTCGGGTACCTGAAAAGCGCTGCCCTCGAGGACCTGCGCGACGAGCGCTGGAGCCGCTATGAGCGGTCGCGCCTGAAGCTGTCCCTGCGCTTCGTGGTGCTGATCGGCCGGTGGCGCTCGATCTTCCGGGCCCTGCCCTGGCCGCAGGTGGTGGCCGCGTGAGCATCAAGGTCATGACCGAGGTCTGGGCCTCCAGCGCTGCCACCGGCACCAAGCGGCTGATGATGCTGGCCCTGGCAGACCATGCCAACGAGGAGGGCTGCTGCTTTCCCGGCATCGCCTCCCTGGCGCTCAAGTGCCGAATCACCGAACGGAACGCCCAGCTGGTGCTGCGAGAGCTGGAAGAGTCAGGCGAGCTGATCACCGAGCTGGGGACCGGCCGGCGGAACACGAACCAGTACTGGGTCTTTCCCCCAGACACCCTGACCCGGCTGCTCCTCGAGTTGCCCGCTCAGCTGGAAAGGGTGAAATCTAGCGACGAAAGGGTGAAAATCTCTGCGCTGCTCGAAAGGGTGAAATCTAGTGCAGAAAGGGTGAAATCCTCTGCACAAAGGGTGAAATCCAGTGCGGAAAGGGTGAAGCACGTTTCACCCGAACCGTCAGTAACCGTCAGTGAACCATCAGAAGAACCGTCAGAGACCGACAGCCCTCAAGGCGAGTCGACACCTCCGGCTGAAGTGCCGGTCTCGGCCGAGGATCAGGACACCAGCACCGAGGCCGCTGACGCGGCCAGGGTCAACACCCCCACCCCGCCTCTTCAGGAACCTGAACTCCCCAAGGCGAACGGCAGAGCGCCCAACGCCACGAGCCCCAAGGATGGGCCCGGCGCGGCGCAGCCTGTGGATAAGTCTGTGGATAACTTTCCCGACGGTCCGAGCAGGAAGTTCCTCACCGGCTGCTTCGGCACTGAGTGGCTGGGCCGTTTGCTCGAAGAAGACCCCTCGCGGCGCGACTGGTTCGGCCTGGAAGCCGAGACCTTCCAGGCCAGCAAGGACGATGCCGTGACCACGTCCGAGCCGGGCAAGTGGAAGTCCGCCCTGATCGGCCTGCTGGACGCCGAGACCGCCAGAACACGCCGCGCTCGCCGCCCGGCAGCGCCAGGAACCACCCCTGCCAGATCCATCAGTGACGAGATCAAAACCCGCATTGCCGCTACCCGGAGGGCCGAATGAATGACGACCGAGACATCCAACCCGAGACGCTGACCCTCGCCCGCCTGCTCACCGTGAACTCGAAGAGCGCACGTGCCCTCCAGATCAGCATTGAGCGCCAGCAGGAGAAGCGCGCCGAGGTGCAGCGCCGAGTGATCAACGCGAACTGTCCGCACTGCGGCACGGCCGGTCTGGTGTACCTGACCCTGGGCGCCAGCGAGTTCCGGCACCGCCGCGCCGACTGCTGCCCGCTGGCCTTGCGTGACGCCGCCGAGGCTGCCCTGCACAACGCCATGAACCCGAACAGCAGCCCTGACTCGCGGATCGAGGCCTCCGACCGCTACGCCGCCCTAAAGCTCGCCATTACCGACCGCAAGTTGCTGCGCGAGCTGGAGACCCATGAGCTGGTGCTCAGCACCAACGAAGAGCGGATTGAGCCGGTGAAGCGCGGCGTCGAGCACAAGCCCTCCCTCAACTGACCTCTCCCCACCCCAATTCCAAGGAGCCGACCATGACCGCAACCACGAAGACCGCCGCCACTGAAGCCCCCGCTAAGCGCAAGCCCGGCCGTCCGAAGAAGGTTCAGCCAGAAACACCGACCGACACGGGCGTCTCGGCGCAGGCCATACCGGGCGACACGGCGCTTCCGGTTCAGACCGCCCCGATCCTCGAGGGCAGCAAGGTCACCTCGGCTCCACTGGTCAGCCTGCGAGCCAGCCCGCTCAACCCCCGCAAACACTTCGATCAGGCCAAGGTCGAAGGCCTCGCCGGAAACATCCTTCAGCAGGGCCTGATGCAGAACCTGGTGGTGCACCTGGGCGACCAGCCGAACACCTACGAAGTGATCGCCGGCGGCCGTCGCCTCCGCGCCTTGCAGCACCTCGCCGATACCGGCCAGATCCCGCCGCTCTACGACGTGCCGATCCGCCTCGCGGCGCTGACCGACCTGGAAGCCCTGCAGCTCGCCACGGCAGAGAACGTCGAGCGGCAGAGCATGACGCCGCTCGAAGAGGCCGACGCCTTCCTGGGCATGGTGGACCTGGGCGCGAGCGTCGATGACATCGCTGCGAAGTTCGCCCGTCCTGGGGCCTATGTCCGGCAGCGGCTGACGCTTTCTCGTGCCCTAGGTGACGATGCCAGAGCGCTTCTCGACGCCCATGAGATCACTCTCGGGCAGGCGCAGGTGATCGCCATGACCAGCGGCCCTATGCGAGAGCACGTGGTTAAAGCGGCGCAGCGTGGGGCGAAGCCGGAGGGCATGCGGACGATGATCAAGGAAGGCAGTTTCCTGGTCGACCACGCGAAGTTCGACGTCGCGGCCTCTGGACTGGAGATCGTGCAGGACCTCTTCGGAGACACCCCTGAGCGATTCGCCGACCCGCAGGCGGCGCTGGCCCTTCAGATCGAGTGGATCGAGGCCCGGGCTGAGAAGCTCCGGGCTAAGGGCAAACACCACTTCGTGGAAGTCAGGCCCAGCCAGTCGTACCTAGGCCTGGGGTACTCAGAGTTCGACACCCACACCACTCACAAGGAACTGGCAGGCATCGTGCTGCAGTACAGCACTGTCACGGGCGAGCTGAAGGAACACTCGAACATCGCTCGCCGCGGGGACATCACCAGCAAGGAACGGGCCGAGAGTGCAAAGCAGCGCGCTGCCACTGCGACCGAGGCGACCGGCAGCACCGGCGGCGCGATCCGCAAGTCTGGTTATGTGGACGGCCATGCCGCCCGGGCCGTCAGCGTTCGCAGCGCCCTGGTCGGCGACCACAAGCGTGGCGTGGCCCTGACCCTGCTTGCCATGCTGGGCGGCCGGGACAGCAAACTGCGGGTGGCCTGGGAGGACGTTGAGGCGCTGGATGTGCCCGCCGCCCGTGAGCGTCTGTTGGCGCTGGACGAGAAGACAGGCGGTCTCCTTAAGGTCAAGGCGGTGGGCGATAAGTATGCCCACTGCCCCATCGTCTCTGACCGCTTCGGCTGGAGTGACAGAAGCGAACAGTTCCGCTTCTACTCGGCCTTGATGCAGCTGGAGCTGTCCGACCTGCTGGACCTGCAGGGCATCCTCATCGCCTGCACGCTCGCCAACTGGGAGAAGTACTCGCCTGAGACGCCGACCACCGAGTTCGTAACCCGCTTGGCCGACGACGTGCACGCCCAGCCAGCGCTGCTGCTGACCGACGCGCACCTGAAGGCGTACACCCGTGACCGTCTCCTCGGACTCGCGGAGGACGCGGGCCTTGACCACGTCGCTATGGCGAAGCTGAGCACCTCAAAGCTGATTCGTGAGGCCATCCTGACGCACGCAGACGCCCTGTTCGAACGCGGATACGTCCCGCCCATCGCTCGGTTTACCGAGGTCGTGTCGCCGCTCGAAGCTGCTCAGGCTCTCTTGACCAAAGCGGTCGCTGCCCTGACCGGCTCTTCGGACGGTGACGACGAGAGCGACGAGGACCTGGACGAGGAAGGCATCGAAGACGACACCGAGACCGAGGACTGATCACGTTCGGGGCGGCCACCGTGCCGCCCCGCTGGAGCCGTCATGAAGAAGACCCTGGATGTCGATCTCAACGCCCTGAAGCACGAATTCGACAAGGACGGCTACCCCTGGACCACGCTCCACCTGGAGCTGCCCAGCGGCACAGACACCAAGTTCCTGAAGCGGGCCCACCGCATCACCAAGAACCAGAAGTCGCGCGAGGTCGCCAAGTTCTCCCTGCGGATCATCGACGAGAAAGGCAGGAAGCGCAGCTGGCGCCTGACGAGTGAAGGCACCAAGACGAAGGAATACGTGTTCGTGGCGGTCGGCAAGTTGGCTTTCAACGCGCATGACGGCTTCGAAGAGTTCCTGAACCCGGTGGACCGCGACGTGCTGACCATCCAACTCGAGGTCGAGATCGAGGAGCCACAGAACACGCTGTTCACGCCACATGACCAGGACGACAACCGCGACGGCAAAGGAGTATCAGCATGACCTCACCTTTTGACCCCTTCCGTTTTTGGGCCGGCCTTCCCAATCTGGCCGTGCTGCACACCGAGACCACCGGCTTTCGGGGGCAGATCATCGAACTCGCCCTGATCGGCGCCCAGGGTGAGACGCTGTTCCTGGAACGCATCCGCCCGACCTGCCCGGTAGAGTCCGGCGCGCAGGACTTCCACGGCATCAGCGATGCGGATCTGGCCGGACTGCCGACCCTCGATCACCACTGGCCTCGCCTGTCGGAGCTCCTCCTGAAGCACGAGGTAGTGATCTACAACGCCGAGTTCAACGTGCGGGCGCTGCTGACCAGCCTGAACGCGGTGATGCCCACCGGCTGGGAATACCCGGACGAGGGCGAACCGCGCTTCAGCGACACCTACTTGCCGTACTTCGACCTGTCCGAGACAGCCGGATGTGCCATGGACGCCTACACCCCGATCTACGACAACCGGCAGAGCTTTCTGAACAAGCCGAGGCCCGCCAAGTTTGCAGTGGCCTGCGAGCGCGAGGGCGTCGAGACCGCTGACCTGCTGGGCAGCAACACAGCGCTCGGTTCGGCCCACCGGACGCTGCGGCTGATCCAGGCTCTCGCAGTCCGTGAAGATACCCCCGCCGCTCGGCCGAGCACCGGACACCCGTGGTGAGCGGACTGGACATCCTGTCCCGCGCGTCGGACATCCTGTCCCGGAAGTTTCGGATCGTCGACCTCTTCCAGTCGGGAATCGAGGCGGGCCAGCCAATCCCAGATCTGGCCGAAGTCAAACTGGACGCCCAGCCGTACTCGCTGGACATGCTGCAGCACACCAACCACATCACCAGCCTGCGCGACCCCTTCTGTGAGGGCATCGCGCAAAGTGTCGCCGAGGCTTTCGCGCTGCACGAGTGCCGATATGGCGACGACAGCGACTTCGACCTGCTGGTCTTCGAGCAGGGCAACGACCTGACCTTCCGCATCGCCCTCCGGGTCGAGCGCAAGCCGGTCGCCGACATGCTCAGCAGCAGCGAGGTCAAAGCGTGATCGTCTGGAATAACGGCGGCGGCACACAGAGCACTGCCATTCTCGCGCTGATTGTGCAGGGCGAGCTGCCCGTGCCGGACGTTGCCATCATCTCCGACACTGGGCGGGAGAAGTCCGCTACATGGCGCTACATCGACCGTGTGCACCGCCCGGCGCTCGCCGCGCTCGGCCTGGAGCTGACTGTGGCCCGCGCGGAAGATCTGGCCCGTTATGGCCTCGAGCTGGAGAAAGGCCGCCGCGTCCTCATTCCCAGTTACGGCACTCTCAATGGTCGTGTAGGCAAAGGCCGCGCGTTTTGTTCTGGACTCTGGAAGCGCGAAGTCATCGTCAAAAAGCTGCGCTCCATGGGCCACAAGAAGTATGAACAGTGGCTTGGCATCAGCATCGACGAGGCCGACCGTGCCGTGCCCGCCAAGCCCCGTGCTTGGGCGCAGACCCGGTACCCGCTGATCTCGCTAGGCATGAGCCGTGACGATTGCCAGAGCCTGATTTACAAGATGGGCTGGCCCGCTGCCCCGAAATCCTCCTGCTACATGTGCCCGAACATCGGCACGAACGAGTGGCGACGGATGCAGAAAGACGACCCAGCTGATTTTGAGAAGGCCGTAGCAATGGACGCCGAGATGATCGCCAAGCACGGGCTGTATCTGCATCGTTCGCTCGTTCCGCTCTCGCATCTTGATCTGCAGGCTCAGCTTCCGCTCTGGGGCGATGACGAGGTGTCCTGTTCAACGAGCGGAGGGTGCTGGACGTGAGCCGGGAGAACGTGACCTTCGACTGGCTGATCGCCACGAACCCGGCCGGGTTCCTGTGCGGCAGCACGGCCGCCAACGATCCGGGCGTGGAGGCCACGTTCTCCAACGCTCACCAGCGGGCCGGGCACACCGTGGCACGCCTGACTTTCCAGGAAGCCAAAGACCGACTGGCCGCCTGCCGCGCCCCGGCCCGCGAGCTGTACTACGCCCCGCGTCCGGCCGCGCCCATCGCCCCAAAGCTCGAGACCGCCGCCAGCCTGCCCGCCATCACCGAACAGGTGATGGTCGAGCAGGGCGTCGGCATCGTCATGACTCACCTGCGCTGGCCGGATCACCACCCAACTCACGCCGGGCGGGTGGCTGCGCACGTGGTCGGCGAAGGCTTCGAGGCGCTCGCCTACCCAGGCCAGGCCAAAGCGTACCGGCCGCCTCCAGCACCAGATCTTCCGCCCGATCTGCCGTCCGATCCGGTACCCGTCACACCACTGATCCCACCAACTCCTTCGCCTTCCCAGCCCGCCCTGTTCTGAGAGGTCCCAATGATTCACCGAGAAGCGTATTGCCTGATGACCTACCGGCTTGTCCCGCACAATCCGACGGCCACCATTCGCCCGGCCGGCACGCCCGACCCGAACGCGCCACAGACCCTGACCGTCTGGAATTCCCGTGACGGTGTCACGCCCTTCATGCTGACCCGGCATGGTTGCGAGTATCAGCATGACGTGCAAGCCATGCGGATCGCGCCAACCTACGCGAGCGCGCTCAAGCCGGGTGATCTGGTCTGGGAATCTGTAACACAGGCGTTCGCAGCCGAGTGGGCCTGCTCGCCTGAAATGCAGGCGGCTTACGAACATGACATCGCGGACGCCAGGGCGAATGGCCCGGCGTGGTTCGTAGAGCTGTACCCCACGTTCGCCCGCTGGGCTGTGGCCCGCGCCTTCGCCATGTACGGCAGTGGCGACGAACCTCACCTGAAGGAAGTCGATCAGGAGTGGATCGACGAGGAGCTGCAATACCAGGGACACCGGGAAGCCGAGAGGCCCCTATGACAACCCTGGTAGACACTCAGGTCTTCCAGCCGCTGACCCCCGAGGAGCGCGGCCGCCGCGAAGAGTTGACCGAGACGATCATCGTTGGTGAGGTGGTCAGCCTGCGCGCCGGGAAGGCGCTGCGCGAGATGCGCGACCGCCGACTTTACCGCGAGACGCACACCAGCCTGGAGGCCTGGGCACTGGAAACGTGCCGCGTCAAGCGCTCCAGGGTCTATCAGCTGATCGAGTTTGCCGACGTGCAGGAGGCGGCCGCAGAGCAGGGCATTGAGGTCAGCAACGAGCGCATGGCCCGCGCCTTCGGCATCGCCTCGCCGAGCGACTACCAATTGATCGTCGACGTGACCCGGGCCACGACCGGCAAAACGAACCCGAGCAACGCCGACTTCAAGGGCGTGGCCGACGTCAACCGGATGATGGTCGAGGGTATGGCCGTCGAGCACCCGCAGACGGGTGAGCCGGTCAGGTACGCAGACCTCCCGCCCGAGCACCGCGCTCCGGCACTCGCCACAGCCGTACAGCGCGGCAGTCAGGACCGGCGAGACTTCCAAGGTACTGATGACCAGAAGCCGATGGACTACGTCGCAGGCCTGCAGCAGATGGGCACGGCCGGCGCGCTGCGCTTCGACCAGGCCGGGTACTGGCTGGAAGTGATGGATGCCAGCACCGGCGAGCTGCTCGATGGCCCGAAGGTCAAGAGCATCTGGGACGCGCCGCGCGCCTGGCGCAAGAAGCACGAATCCGAACTTCAGGAGGAACAGTCTTGACCCTGCCTATTCAAAAAGGTGAACGGTACGCCCTCACACGTGCAGCGGCCCACGAGCGCCTGCTCGCAGCTGGGTTCAGCGATGACATGGCCGAGGCAGTCTGCGAGCAGGCGGCCATTGACTACCCCGGGTACGGCGAGGACTGGGCACGGGCTGTGGAGGGCGATGTCGCCGCTCTCTGTACCGACCCGACCAGCTTCGATGACGGGGAGGCCAAGTGAGAGTCCCCACCGCCGCTCTGATCATTGAGTCGTACTGGACTGAGCACCAGCACCAGGTGCGCTTCGTAGACTGGTGCAAATTCGAGTCCCCGGCCGCCTGGCGCCTGAAGGCCTCACAGATCTACGCGATCCCGAACGGCGGCCACCGCAAGCCCGCTGTCGCCGCCAAGCTCAAGGCCGAGGGCGTGGTGGCTGGTGTGCCCGACCTGCATCTGCCGATCGCTGCCGGGCGCGAGCACGGGCTATACATTGAGATGAAGCGGCCCGGCGAGCGCCCGACCGCCGCCCAGCTGGTCCGTATGACCCAACTGCGGAAGAACGGGTACCGCACGGTGGTGGCCGAGGGCTGGCGTGCAGCCGTGGAGATCCTCACCGACTACCTGGAGCAGGCGTGAGTTCTGGCACCAGTGCCCGGCCTTTAGGTACGGCTCCCCGGCTCATAACTGGCCAGAGAGTTCTGCGGGTCTGCACCGAAGGTCGCCTGCACGAGGCGAGTCGTGTAGAGAATGACCGAGATGAACAAAGCGTTCGTAGCCATGTTCAGCAGCAGGCCGACCCAGTCCAGACCGGAAGGCTGACCGACGACCGTCGCGACCACGTTGATGACGAGCTGTACGAAGATGGCCAGGGCATATCCCCTCAGGGACCACAGCAGACGGGGCCGTTGTTTCAGTGTTTGCGTGGTGTAGCCCTGCCCGAACCACGCTTTGGCGGCGGCGGCCCCGATCAGCATAAGCGCGGTCTCAAACATCTGGACGATAAGTGTCGAGGCCGTCCGGGCGTTGGCCAGCTCTCCCGCGAAAGGCAGCGCAATGAGCCTGAACATTACGCCCAACAGTGCAATCGTCCCAAAGAACAGCAAGACGTTCATGAAGCCGTGCAACTGACGACCGGTCTGCCCCAGTGTGAGCCGTACCGGTCTCGCCAGAAGCGCGTTGATCCAGCCATGGTATTGCCAGGTCAAGTACGTGCAGATCACGAGGGTAAACAAACCGATGCCGATGACCAGTTCTTTTCTGTATGCACTATCGAGGTCCGCCTGAAAGTATCCAATTACAAACGCCACAATCGCAACTGGAAGCTGTACCCACAGCAACAAGGAAAGTCTGTCGACGATTGCGCTCAGGGCTGGCGTGCTTGGTGCGGAAACAGGCATGCCGAAATATACGAAGCTCTCAAGCACGCTCATCTGACAGATGTCAGATCCCAGAACCTGCTGTGACCTGCCGTTGGCTTTGATGCCTGCCCGCCTACCTGCTCCGCTCAAATCTTCACCGGACGCACTGCTATTAACCCTTGCCACTGCATACCCACAGGAGACCTCGTACCTGATGCCCACCTTCCCTGACGAATACCGTCTCCTCGCCGTCCTCCAGGATGTCCCCCTGCACACTATGGCCGCTCTCCAGAAGGCTGGACTGACCTTCACCGGCCAACGTGAACCGACTGACCAGCAGCGCAGTCTGATCCATCGGATGTGTCGTACCGAGCAGACCATCCGGATCGTCAAGTGGGCCGGGGGCGGCTACGTGCTCAGCGGCATCGGCGAGCTGCGCCTCAATACCCTCGAACAGATGTACGGCCCGATCCGGGAGGAGGAGTGAACCCCGCTGACCCCGCTTCGCTGTTACAGGAAGCCAGAAGCCGTAGTGGGTACCGGAAGCACTTCCTGCCGCTCGTCGAGCGCACGATGACCGCAGAGACCGACCTGATCAGCTCCGAGGCAGGCCTGATCACCGGCCACCAGGATGTGGCCGACGCGGCCACCCGCCTCGCTCGCGTGGTCGCGCCGCACCACCTGCCTGAAGAGCAGGCCGTTCTCGCTCAGCACGTCGAGGCCGCCGCCGTGACCACGGTGCAGGAGCGCCAGACAAAGAAGGCCGGGAACGCCCGCGAGGCCCGCCCTCTCACCCGCCCAGCAAAGCTCAGCCCGGTGGACTGGCTGCGCATCAGCACCGAGGAGCGCAAGCTCATCAACCTGATCGCCGCCAGTATCATCCGGGGCAGCGTGGTCGACCTCGACGAGCCACCCGATGAACCGCCACTCGCCCGGCAGCCTAAGGGCGACTCGCTGGAGCAAGCAATGCGTATGGCTGGCAGGCGCTCGTACAGCTGGGCGAAGGTGGCCGCGCTAGAGCTGCTAAACGGCAACGTCGAACTGGCGACCGAGTACGCCAAGGCGATGCAGCACGAAGAGCTGAAGTACGCCGACGCCCGGCGCTTCCTGAGCACCGAGCCCGCCCGGCTGCACACCGGCCGTTACCACCGGGGCGTGATTTTCAAGATCGGCGTGCCGAGAAGTGAAACCGCCGAGGATGCCGAGGGCGTGCCCATTCAGCGCCTAGTGTTCGACCCGTTCTACTTCACGCTCGCCATCGTCTGGACGTCGGATGGCTTCTCGCTCAAGGTGGCGAACACCATCGAGATCGAGGCCAGGAGCGGTATCGACGTGGGTGAGAGCGGCTGGTCGGACTTCCTGGGCTGGCTGCATCACCAGGACCGCCGGCTGACCGGCACCGGTGGAGGTCGCCCGATCAAAGACCTGAAGCACCTGATCTACCGTGACCACCGAGGGGCTTTGGCAACGCGGGAGCTCCTGAGAGATCAATTTCCAGGCGCGATCCGTGCTTTCGAAGCCTTACGCCGGACCTTGACGCCAGTACCACACGAGAGCCTCGGTACGCTCAGCGCGTTCGAGGAGCACGACTTGGAGTGGGATGAAGAAGACGAGTTCGATGACGGGACCGCTTGACGCCACACCCATAATTCGGCAGAATCCATTTAACGTCCGGTTCTCTACTCAAAACACAGCGCCCTCTCGGGCGCTTTTCTCATGACTTGGCACTGCTTGCATCGTTATGGCGTTTTACCAGTCGCGTACTATACGCCACACTTTAGGCCCACCTTGCACTGAAATCAGTATGAGAAGACCTAACAAAATCAGAAGACCGTACAACGACATATCTGACACGAGCGCTCCCATTCCCATGTGACGATACATGGGACACGCCTCCCCTTACGTCTTCCTGCGGTGTACGCCTATGAGTCCTGAGGCTCATAGGGCAGGTTTGTCATGTACGGGAGGTGGTAGTTGTGCAGTGGAGTCCGCCAATCAACCAGCCGTTTACCCACTTCGAATGGCTTTTTAAATCTCAAGCCTTTCAGCGCTGACCAGGAGAAATACCATGACCTCCCAACACCAGAGGCTCCATCTTTTACCCACCATCACCAGCATTGTTGGCTTGACGGTTCTTCTCGCTGCCTGCAGTCAGTCAACCACGAACACCCCAAGTGCGGGTGCGGGAACATCTCCAGTTGTAGGTGGCGCGTTTAAAACACTCTCTCTGACTCAGGGGGGGCCAGTTTCAGGAGAAGAGTACGTGCTCCGAAACGAGTGCAGCAACCAAGTTCTCGAGGTCGGTGCAGGTAGCCAAAGTGATGGGGCGAACGTCAATCAGTACACCTACGCGGGTTACAACCAGCAGCGCTGGATCATCACCGCTACCGACAGCGGCTACTTCAAAGTCATTGCCAAGCACAGCGGCAAAGCCCTCGAGGTTGGAGGAGCCGGCGCGACCGCAGGCTCGAACGTCAATCAGTACACCTACGCGGGTTACAACCAGCAACAGTGGAAGTTCACCGAGATTGCAGGGAAGCCGGGTTATTACAAGATCAATCCCAGGCACGCCCAGAGCTTGATGCTCGACAACTATGGTGCCACTTCAAACGCTGGAGCTAACGTCGTGGTGTACACCGATGACGGCACGTGCGCTGAACACTGGACACTGGAACCTTACTGGACGCTTGCTCAATACACAGGCCCAGTGCAGATTAAGGACGCAGGAGTTGCTGGAGGATTGCAGGCTACGTATACCGACTCGCAAAACGTCAGACACTTTACTGGTAATTGGCAAAGCCTGAGTCCGAGCACACCAGCCGTGCAAATCATGACAGCTCAACCAGTAGTGATCGAAAACTCTTATATCGCAAGCCAGAGTGATCTGGTGACCGCTGTTGGAGTAGATAACTCAAATGTCACACTATTTAACAATCATGGTTATGCACTCAACCCAAATGTAAGTGGGCAGATGAACGGACGATTTTTGATCGCCTATAAAGCGGCGAAGGTCGCTGCGACAAACAACTTCCTGTATGGCACCACAGGCATGGTAATCCGAGGTGGAAACGCGAGTGGCACTATCACACCTCAAAGCATCTCGATTTCCTATAATCGGGCAAGAAATATTGATGGGCGCCGCAGTGATGGCAATAATGGCTACACCACCGTATCAGACAGTAATATCTTTGCCTCCCAATTCATCCAACTCGACAAGATCAATAACGCTTCGAATGTTGAGATTTCCTGGAATGAAGTCATCAACGATCCGTTCAAGAGCGCCAGTGGTGACGTGATCAGCTTTTATCTGTCTTCGGGTACAGCCAGCTCCCCGGTATTAGTCCACGACAATTACATTCAGGGCTCATATCCTCCGGACCCGGTCAATCAGGATTTCTCTGGAGGCGGGATTCTATTGGGTGACGGGTTGCCCAGTAATGCCAATGAAGCAGCGCCCGGATTCCTGAAAGGCTATAACAATCAAGTGGTGGGCACAGACAATTACGGAGTTGGGATTGTCAGTGGTCACGATAGCCAAGCGTACGGAAACCGTGTAGTCAGCAGTGGAAGATTACCGGATGGCCGACCTATCAAGCACAACAATGTTGGTGTGCAATTTTACAAGATAAATTCTAATGATAATTTTGTAAATAATGATGTACATGACAATACATCTGCTTGGTTGCAAAACTCTGGGTATGGTTCAGGAACGTTTGTTTCAAATCCATACTTTTTCGACCGCTCATATTGCGCAAACGGCTGTGTCAATAACACAACATTGTCGACCAACCCAACCCTTCAGGATGAGATCAACGAATTCCAGATGTGGCAAAGCAAAATGACGCAGAACAATGTCTCAGTGGGTATCCATTAGTTCTAAATTCTTGAGTTAAAACTCACGTCAACCCGCTTCGGCGGGTTTTTTTTGTGCCCGGACACGCCGCACCCGTCGCGAATCCTTGTGTCCACCCGGGTAGACACCCGGCCCAAAGGAGCCCATGCAGATCATCAACCAGAAGCACGAACAGGTCGCCGTCTCCCGTCTCCAGGCCCACCCGAAGAACCCGAACGTCGGCAACGTCGAGGCCATCCAGGCGAGCATCGGTGAGAACGGCTGGTACGGCGCGATCATCGCCCAGAAGTCCACCGGCCACATCCTGGTCGGCCACCACCGCTTCCGGGCTGCCATGCAGGCCGGGGCCGAGAAGGTGCCCGTGTTCTGGGTCGACGTGGATGACACCCGTGCCCTGAAGATCCTGCTCGCCGACAACAAAACGGCCGAGCTGGCCAGCCGCGACGACGAGCTGCTGGCCGAGGTTCTCGCCGAGCTGGCCGGGACCGACGACGGCCTGACCGGCAGCGGCTACGACAGCAGTGACCTCGATACTCTGCTGGCCCGCACGAGCGATGATCTGCCCGACAGCTTCAAGGCCCTCGACGAGAGCATCGCCGAGACGGTCAAGAAGGTCACTTGCCCGAGCTGTGGCCATGAGTTCCCGGTATGACCTACGCCGAGACCCTGGCCCGCGCCGCGCTCGATGCCAAGGCCCCCAGAGCCGCCGACGCGCCCACGGTGATCAGCACCTTTGCCGGTCGAGGCGGCAGCAGCACCGGCTACCACATGGCCGGGTACCGCGAGCTGCTCGCCGTCGAGTGGGATGATCACGCCGTCGCCACCTTGCGCCTGAACTACCCTGACCTCGACGTGTGGCAAGGCGACATCGCGCAGCTGAGTGTGACCGACGTGCTCGAGCGCACCGGCCTGAAGGTGGGCGAGCTCGACCTGTTCGACGGCTCTCCCCCCTGCCAGGGATTCAGCACCAGCGGCCGCCGCGCCATGGACGATCCCCGTAACCAACTGTTCAAGGAGTTCACCCGCCTGCTGCGCGGCCTGATGCCCCGTGCCTTCGTGATGGAGAACGTCACCGGCCTCGCCAAAGGCAAGATGAAAACCGTCTTCGCCGAGATCCTGCAGGAGCTGAAGGCCTGCGGGTATCAGGTGACCGCCGGGGTGATCAACGCCGCTTACCTGGGCGTGCCTCAGGCCCGCGAGCGGGTGATCTTCATCGGCTGCCGCGAGGACCTGGGCATCACGCCGACCCTGCCGGCACCGCAGACCCGGTTCGTGACCGTCCGTGAAGCACTGGCTGACCTGCCCGACCGCTCGACCGGGCCGGCCCAGATGGTCGCTCAGAAGTGGATCAACGTTTGGGCCAGGGTCAAGCCAGGCCATGATTTTGCCAGCGTCCACCCGAAGGGCAACCTGTTCAATTACTGGAAGCTCAGTCCAGACAAGCCCTGCCCGACCATCACGAAGACCATCTCCAGCGGCAGTGGCCCCGGCATCTACCACTGGAAGCACCCACGCCTGCTGCTCATCGACGAGCTGACCCGCCTCGGTAGCTTCCCCGGCACCTACCTGTGGCCAGGTGACCCCACAACCGACGCCAAAGACCACCAGCAGGCCTGGGCCGGAATCGGGAACGCCGTGCCGCCGCTCATGGCCCGCGCCATCGGCTTACACATCAAGGAAACGCTCTTTTAGTAATCGGCCTCTTGAGCCGCCAATTCCCGGCCATCCATAGCAACTGGCGTGACAGTAACAGGGGCATCGTCAACCCACTGGGCCCAAGTGACCTTGAAACGGCGTTCAGTCAAACCCCGACCCGGGTAAAGACATTTCACGGCCAAGAGAAATCCGGGGATCATTGCAGGACCTGTATTGGTGTAGTTGCGCAGCTGACTCACCTGTGGCAGGCGCAGGTACCTGGATTCACCCGGTACAAGGTGGGTCATTGCGTCCTCGTCGCTTGGTGAGGCAAGACCGGGAGACTTCCCCATTCCAATCTGATTAAATTGCGTTCCTGGCGTAGTTAAAAAGCTAACGGAGTGCACCACAAGGGTCTCTGCGCTCATATTGACCAATGAAAAGACCGGGATCATGCGTGGTCGTGCCTCGCCAGGAAAGGTCCAGGGCCGCCGAGTCTCGATGACGTAAAGGCGAATCTTGAGGTTTTCCTGCTGCTGAAAAGCGAGGACATCTGCCTGCTTCTCACTGGCAATGGCTAGAGCATGCATAGAAGCGGCTTGTGCTTCAGCCGTTCGACGAAGGCGCTCACTTTCAGCCTCAGATGCAGTGGCACGGCTCTCCGCATTGACGGCGAATACAAGCAACACCATGGTCGGAAGGATCGTTAACGCCGCCGCAATCGCCTGTACAGCGCCGGATTTCTCGTCGCCTTGCAGATCTGGGAGGACGACCAGAATCAAGAACGCAGATGCCAAGGTATAGATGAGCAGAAACACCATCGCGCCAGTTCTCCAGAATCTCATGACCTCAGTATCCCAGCAACGGGAGATGAACCCATGCCCCAGAAGACCGAGACCGCCAGACCCAAAGCCGCCAAGCCGAAAGGAAGCGCCCCGAAGTCCGCCGGGGGCAGGCCACCCAAATACGACTGGTCAGCCATCCGGCGCGAGTACATCCGGGGCGACGAGAAGGTGACGTATCTGAGCCTGAGTGCTAAAACCGGCTACCCCAGCCACGACGTGATCAAAGCCCGTGCAGCACGCGAAGACTGGACCGACCTGCGGGCAGAGTTTCAACACAAAGTTGTCACACGCTCCCAGACGCTCGACCTCGAGACCGTGGAAGAGGTCAGGAGCCGCATCGCCCGGACAGGCAAGGCAATGCAGATGACGGCCGTGCGAGGGATGGCGCACCTGAAGCCGGACCAGATGACCGCGATGGAAGTGGCGCGACTGGCGCAGGTGGGCGCGGATCTGGAGCGCAAGGCGCGCGGCATGGAGGAGTTCACGGTGCGAGTCGAGGACCTGCGGAGCCCGGCCGACCTAAAGAATCTCAGCGCCGAACAGCTGCTGGAGCTGAGGGCCAGACTGAAGAATCGTGGCCAGGCGTGAGCTGGTCCCCGACTGGCTGACCGAGGAGCTGATCGACCTCCAGCTGCTGGAGAACGAACTGCGAGACCGCGGCGAGCTGATCGAAGAGGACGCACCCGTCCTGCCGTTGACCCTGAAACAGTTCGTGCACGAGTTCTGGGACGTGCTCGAACCCGGCACACCGATGGCCTGGGGCTGGGCCCTCGACGCGATGTGTCTACATCTGGAGGCCGCCGCCCACCGCCAGATCAAGCGCCTCATCATCAACGTCCCGCCCGGCACCATGAAGAGCTCACTGACCAACGTGTTCTTCCCCGCCTGGGTCTGGGCTGAGCTCAATCCAGGCGAGCGGTTCCTGGCAGTGGCGTTCACCGAGAGTCTGGCCCTGCGAGACAGCATGGCGATGCGCCGGCTCCTGCTCAGCCCCGAGTACGTGGTGCGCTATGGCGACACGGTGCAGCTCACCCGCGACAACAACGCCAAGGGTGAATACGACACGACCGCGAGAGGACGGCGCGCCGTCCGGCCCCTGACAGCGGCCACCGGTGTTCGCGCGGGCATCCTGCTGATCGACGACCCGAACAATGCCGTCGAGATCCATAGCCCGGCGCACCGGCGCACCATCAACAACGCCTACGACACCAGTCTCAGCCGCCGCGGTGCGGACCCGAAGCAGTACGTGCAGATCTGCATCATGCAGCGCCTGCACGAAGAGGACCTGACCGGGCACTTGACGGCCAAGGGCGGCTGGGAAGTCTTACGTCTGCCGGAGAAGTATGAGCCGGAGTACCACACCGAGACCAGCATCTGGAGCGACCCGCGCACCGAGCGCGGCGAACTGCTGTTCCCGGAGTTCCGGGACGAGGCCGACTACCAGCAGGCCGCCCATGACCTCGGCTCTTTCGGTGAGGCCGGACAGCTCCAGCAGCGACCCAGCCCGGTGGGCGGCGGCATCGTCAAGGACAGCTGGTGGCGCTACCACGCTCCGGCCGAGATGCTGCCCTACCTCAAGCCGGTGCTGGTGCAGGTGGTGGCCGAGGACGGGACGGTGACTGAGCAGGAAGCCGTGGTCGTCCCAACGCCCACCGAGTTCGACTTCCGCATCAGCAGCTGGGACCTGACCTTCAAGGGAAACAAGAACAGCGACTTCGTGGTCGGCCAAGACTGGGGCGCGAGGGGCGCCGACAACTTCCTGCTCGACCAGGTGCGCGGCCGCTGGAGCTACGTGCAGTCCAAGGCCGAGCTGATCCGGTTCGCCGAGAAGCACCCGGAGATTCTGGAACACGTCATCGAGGACAAGGCGAACGGCCCGGCCATCATGGACGACCTGCGCTCCACCGTGACCGGCCTGATCGCCTGGGAGCCGGAAGGCAGCAAAGAGAGCCGCGTCAATGCCGAGAGCAGCACCATCGAAGGCGGGAACGTCTACCTGCCGCACCCGCAGCTCACCCCCTGGGTGAACAGCGAGTACCGGCCGGAGTGGATTCAGTTTCCGAACAGCGCGAACGACGATCAGATCGACCCCACCACTCAGGCCCTGCAGCGCTTCCGGCTCAAACGGAGGCGAGCCGAGCAGGAGAAGAAGAAAGCCGGCCCGCCCATCCCCGCACCTACCCAGGCCATGGACCTTGGCAAGAGCAGCAGTTTCCGCACCAGGAGGTGAATCCCTATTCCCAAGATCGATCTGAGCATCATCGGCAGCACCGGTAACAGCGGCGCCTGGTATGACCGCGAGTATCCCGAGTTCGGACGCAGCGCCATCGACCAGTACACCGAGCTGCGCGACAACAGCAGCGTGGTCGGTGGCAGCTTCTTCGCGCTGGAAAGCTTCTTCCGCCGCGTCACCTGGACGGCCCGGCCCGCCGAGAAGCCCGACGGGCCGAAAGGTGCCTGGACTGAGGCCCGAGCCAAGTACTGGGCCAGCTTCCTCGATCAGTGCCGGGAGGACATGAGCCAGACCTTCCCTGGCCTGATCGCCGAGGTACTGACCATGCTGCCCTTCGGCTGGAGCTATTTCGAGGTGATCTACAAGTACCGTCGCGGGCCGGGGGAAACCGACGCCCGGTACCGCAGCCGGTACTCGGACAACCTGATCGGCTGGCGAAAGATGAGCCTGAGGCCGCAGAACACCCTCAGCCGCTGGGCGATGGACGGCGACGGCGGCATTCAGGGCATGTACCAGAGCACCGCGCGGGGCGAGGTCTTCATTCCCATCCAGCGCGCGCTGCACTTCCGCACCACCGAGGCGGGCAATCACCCGGAAGGGCGCAGCCTGCTCAAGAATGCCCGGCGGCCGTACTACTTCCAGAAGCGCCTGGAGGAGTTCGAGGCCATCGGCGTCGAGCGCAACCTGACCGGCATCCCGATGGTTGAAGTGCCGATCGGCATGCTCAGTGCGACAGCGACGGCCGAAGAGAAAGCAGCGGTGAATCTGATCGTCGAGCAGGCCAAGGCGCTACGCCGAGACGAACAGGCGGTCGTGGTGGTGCCCAGCAGTACCTACATCGAGTCGGTCTACGATCCGAAGACCGACACCCACAAGCCGGTCGAACTGAACACCGGGTACAAGTTCAGCCTGCTCGGTGCGCCCGGCAGCTCGCCGATCGACGTCAACCCGATCATCACCCGCTACAAGCGCGACGTGGCGGTGACGATGCTGGCCAGCTTCCTGATGCTCGGCATCGACGGCAAGGGCAGCCTGGCGCTGTCTACCGACCTGACTGACCTCTTCGAACTGGCGGGCGCGGGCATCCTCGACGGGGTGGCCGCCACCTTCAACCGGTTCGCGGTGGCCGGCTTGATGCAGCTCAACGGCGTGCCGCCGGAACTCTGGCCCACGCTCGAGCACGGTGGCCTGTCCGACGCGGCCCTCAAGGGCCTGATCAACTCGCTGAACGGGCTGCTGAACAGCGGCGGCATCACCCACGACGAGAACCTGGAGACCGAGCTGCGCGAGAAGCTCGGCGTTCCCAAGAGAGCCGAGACCGCCGCCAACCCCGACCCTGCCGTGCAGACCGGCTCCGGCAGCGGGGATGGCACGCAACAGGACGGCCAACCGCCCGGGCAGCACCAGGCGCTGGCCTTCGACCACACGTTCTAGGAGGTTCGTATGACACAGAAAGCGAGTATCGGAAGAGTGGTGCACTTCGTGGCCGGCGACGGTACCCACACGGCGGCCACGGTCAGCTACGTCTACACGCCATACAGCGGCAAGGTGGCGCGAGAGCCGGAGGATGAGCAACGCTGGCAGGGCCTGTGCGACGTTCAGGCGGTTGACCTGCACGCGCTCTGGCCGGACAACGATCAGCCAGTCAAGTACGTCCAGGGCGTGCCCTTCAACGAAGCGGGTGGACCGCTCTCTTGGCACTGGCCAGAAAGGGAATAAACGCAGATCCGAAGCTTGACCGAAGGTAACCACTCAGCAAGTCCGGTGTCTAGCTAAGTGTTTATGCCTCTTCTTCCTGCAATTTCCCAGATTTTTTTCGATTTCTCGTACCGATCAATGGCTACTTCTCTAATTTCAAGGTTTATCCATCCTGTGTGGAATAAATTATCTATATCAGATTCGTCAAAAAACCTTTTAGGATGGCCATCAACCTGATAATAGTGCCTGCTTATTTCGGGGTTTCCTGTTGCGCCGTAGTTCACGTCCTTGGTCGAATTTACTCGACAGAGCAACAGTCCACCAGGCCTGAGGACGCGTCGAATTTCCTGTAGAGCTGTGACGGTTGTATCCCAGGGGAAATAATGTAAAGAAAGACTAGAGAGGACAACATCAAAAGCGGCGGTGTCTAGCGGTAACGGATCGCGCAGGTCATGAACAATACACACAAGCGATTGTGACAACTGCTTACACTTATGTATTGCCTCTTGAGAAATGTCCAGGGCGGTAATCTGGTTGACTCCCGCCTCAAGAAGAGTTTGAGTATCTCGCCCTTCCCCACATCCGAGTTCGAGAACACGCGGGGAAGTCGCTTGTGCGTTGATACTCGGAAGCCACTTTTCCAGCCAGGGGTCTTTACTCATTTTTGATGGCCATTTGGCACCTTGCTGTCCTGAATTTCATGGCGCCACCTTATCAAGACACTGTTAACAAGACCCCTGCTGAGTAGTCACGACCGAAGGAGGTCCGTATGATGCCCACCCGCTCGCCTACCGCCAGCCTGAACTTCCTCTCCCGCGCCCTAACCCACGAGGCCTGGGGCATCACGCCGGACGCACTCGACAGCCTCCGGCAGACCTTAGAGGCTGGGCACGCCCCTGCACCCGACGCCAGCAAGCCCGGCGACCTGCAGGCCTCGACCAGCTTCCTGCCCAGAGTCCATGCCCTGGGCCAGCGGGTCGCCGTCATCACGCTCCAGGGCTCAATCATCTCCCGCGCCCCGGAGTGGGCCGAGTCCTACGGCTACGTCAGCCCCCAGGCGTTCGCCCGCAACATGATCGCGGCGGCCGACGACGCCAGCATCACCACCATCGTGATCGCCTGCGATTCGCCCGGTGGAACGGTATCCGGCACGGTCGAAGCCGCCGAAGCAGTCGCCTACGCGAGAAGGCAGAAGCAGGTCGTGGCGGTGGCCAGCGACCTGATGTGCAGCGCCGCGCTGTGGATCTGCTCGCAGGCCAGCCAGATCATCGTCACGCCCACCGCCATGGTGGGCAGCATCGGGGTGATCACCAGCCACACCGACATCAGCGGCTATTACAGCCAGCTGGGCGTCGTGGTGACGTACATCCGCAGCGCCGTCAAGAAGGCTCTGGGCCAGCCGACGGAGAAGTTGACCGAGACCGCCCTGGCCGAACGTCAAACCCTGGTGGACAGCATCCACGCGCAGTTCGTGGCGGCCGTCGCCACCGGGCGCAAGAAGCCCGCCGAGACGGTGGCCAGCAAGTGGGCCACCGGGCAGGTCTGGGTCGGTCAGGAAGCGGTGGCGGTGGGCCTGGTGGACCGGGTGGCGAGTCTGAGCACGGTGCTGGCCGAGCTGACCGGCAACGCCGCACCCCCGCCCAGTTCTACCGGCCCAGATCCAGATGCCGATCCCGAAGACGACGAGCAAGACGACAACGACGCCCGCGCAGAGCAAGACCGCGCGGGCGTTTCCGTGCCGCCCGCTGACCCTTCGCCCCACTCAGCCCAGGAGGCACAGACCATGAACATGAAAGCCA